>Ga0182741_1000087_pt1:65000-155904 | contig 155904 bp, 138 predicted proteins | sample eDN5th37CBELigOP_FD_128874 | JGI IMG/M metagenome (GOLD analysis project Ga0182741, IMG submission 128874) | Enriched Organic Plus compost microbial communities from Emeryville, California, USA - eDNA 5th pass 37_C BE-Lig OP (version 2) (version 2) ...
AGGGGCGTCGTCCCTTGGGTGGAGGGAGTAGCTATGAGCGACAGCTCACCATCTCGCCAACCAGGACGGCACCCCAATCGACTCCAAGGGAGACGTGGATGAAGAGACGAAGCTTGGCAGTACTCGCTGGCGCCCTGCTGGCCGTGGCGGCGGCTCAGGTGCCGGCGGACACGTATGTCCATATGCTGTTCGGTGAGCCGGTCACGATGGACCCGGCGCGTGCCTACGACACGGGCTCCGGCAGCGTCATCGAGAACATCTACGAGACCCTCTACTCGTACAACGGCGAAGCTATCGACGAGTTCGTCCCCTCCCTGGCCACCGACTACACGGTCTCCGAGGACGGCCTCACCTACACCTTCACCCTTCGCGACGGCGTCAAGTTCCACAGCGGCAACACGATGACGTGCAAGGACGTGGAGTACTCCTTCCAGTACGGCGCTCTCGTCGCCCACCCGGAAGGCGCCATCGCCTACCTCATGGGTCACTACTGGCTCGGCACGCAGATCGACGGCTCCGACCCCGCTGCGTTCCAGGCCGAAGTCACCTGGGAGATGATCGACAACATCGTCACCTGCCCCGAGGGCCCTGACGGTCTCGTCGCCCAGCTGAACCTCGTGAACCCCTCCCCGGCCCTCATCGCCATCCTCACGTACCCCGGCTTCAGCATCATCGACAGCCAGTGGGCGATCGCGGGCGGCTCGTGGGACGGCACGCCGGCCACGTGGACCGAGTGGATCGGCCGTGACCTGACCCAGGAGTTCCTGCACCGCAACCCGAGCGGCACCGGCGCCTACCAGCTCGTCGAGTGGACCGACGACGCCGTGGTCGCGCGCGCCTTCCCGGACTACTGGGGCGGCGCTCCCGCCGTCCAGAACATCGTCCTCCAGTACGTGGACGAGCAGTCGACCCGCATCCTCGCCGTCCAGCAGGGTGACGCCGACCGCATCACGCTGAACGAGCGCGCCGCCCTGGTGCAGCTCCGCGGCGCCCCGGGCGTCGCCGTCCTCGAAGAACCGGGCTGGACCACCACCTCGGTGACCTCGGTCTTCTTCAACTTCGACATCGACACCTCGAACAACGAGGACGTCGGCTCCGGCCAGCTCGACGGCAACGGCATCCCGGCGAACTTCTTCTCCGACCTGAACATCCGCCGCGCCTTCGCACACCTGTTCGACCAGCAGGGCTTCGTCGACAGCGTGTACGACGGCGCCGGCGTGGTGCTCACCATGCCCATGCCGCCGTCCTTCCTCGGCTACAACGACGACGTGGCCGTGCGCACGATCGACCTCGAAGCGGCCGAGCAGTACTTCCGCGCCGCCTTCGGTGGCGAGGTGTGGGAGAAGGGCTTCCAGTTCACGGCCCTCTACAACAGCGGCAACACGATCCGTCAGACGGCGCTCGAGATCATCGCCGAGAACCTCGAGTTCATCAACCCGAAGTTCCGCATGAGCGTGCGCGGCCTGCCGTGGGCTGACTACCTGTCCCGCACGGCCGAGCGCAAGGCTCCGATGTTCGCCCTGGGTTGGGCCGCTGACTACGCCGACCCGAGCAACTTCATCAACACGTTCCTCGACAACGACGGCTACTACAGCCCGCGTACGGCCATCAACCTGTCGGAGATCCAGGCCATCATCGACGAGGCCGACCAGATCTTCGACCCGGCCGAGCGCGCCTTCCTCTACCGCGAGATCGGCACGCTGCACTACGACCAGGTGCCGCTGATCGCCGTGCCCACGCAGTCGCCCTTCATGGTGGTGCGCGACAACGTCCAGGGCACGTACTACAACCCGATGTACTCGGGCCAGTTCCTCTGGAAGGACATCTCCAAGAACTGAGTTCCGTGGTCCAGGCCGGCCGGGGTCATCCCCGGCCGGCCTCCATGCGCGCCGTGCCTCGGCGCGGCAGCAGTTGACTGAAGAGGCCTATCTTGCTCGTATTCATCGCCAGGCGGCTCCTGCTCCTGCCGGTAGTGTTCATCGGCGTCACGCTGGCTCTCCAGCTGCTCATGCAGCTGCTCACCCCCTATCAGCGGGCGGGCGCGTACGTCCAGTCGGAGCAGCAGATGAACCGGCTCGACGAGATCATCACGCTCTACAGGCTCGACGACCCGTGGTACTTGCAGTACGGCCGCTGGATCGGCCAAGTCGTGCAGGGCAACCTCGGTTACTCGCGCGTCAGCCGCCAGCCGGTCGTCCAGACCATCATCGATCGCTTCCCCGCCACACTGGAGCTGGCGCTGTTCGCCATCATCCCCGTCATAGGCGTCGGCATCTGGATGGGCACGGCCGCCGCACTGAACCGCGATAAGTTCATCGACCAGGTCACGAGGGTCATGTCCATCGTGGGCTGGTCCCTGCCCACGTTCGTGCTCGGTATCTGGCTGCTGGTCATCTTCTACGGCTGGCTCGGCTGGCTGCAGCCGGGTCGCGTCTCCATCAGGTACGTCACCGAGCTGGCGGGCAACCCGAACTTCCGTTACTACACCAAGATGCTCACCGTCGACGCGCTCTTGAACGGCCGCTTCGACGTGTTCGTGGACGCCGTCAAGCACCTGATCCTGCCCGTGATCACCCTGTCGGTGGTGCAAAGCGCGCAGATCATGCGCGTCATGCGCTCCTCCCTGCTCGACGCCCTGAGCCAGGACTACGTGCGGACGGCCAAGGCCAAGGGCCTGCCCGGGCGCGTGGTCACGCGCAAGCACGCCCGCCGCAACGCGCTCATCCCCGTGATCACGCTCTCCGGCTTCGTGCTCATCGGGCTCATCAACGGCGTCGTCATCACCGAGACGATCTTCAACTACCCGGGCCTTGGTCAGTGGGCGGCGCAGGCCGCCACCAACCTCGACTACGCGGCCGTGCTCGGGTTCGCCGTGTTCACGGCCATGATGGTGGTGGTAGCCAACCTCCTCGTCGACCTGCTCTACGGCGTGGTCGACCCGCGGATCAGGTACGCGTGATGGCGGACGCCGAGCTCACCTCCCCCCGTCCCGTCGCCGCCGCCGCCAAGGCGGAGAGCCGCAACGGCTTCTGGCGCTCCAAGGCGGCCCAGCGCTTCCGTCGCAACCCGCTCGCGGTGGTCGGGCTGCTCGTCGTCTTCGCGTTCGTCGTCCTGGCCGTCTTCGCGCCCGCCTTCACCAACCTGGGCCGCAGCTGCCTCCGCGACCTGGGCCTCTCGGCCAACACGCAGTACGACTACAAGAACCCCGCCAAGCCGGTCTTCTGGCGCGCGGTGTTCTCGCCCCCGGCCACCTGCTACCAGATCCCGCGCGAGGGCTTCGCCGCGCAGCCGCGCACGGCCGAGGCCAGCGGCACGCTCCTGGGCACCACCAGCGGCGGCTACGACATCTTCTACGGGCTCGTGTGGGGCACGCGCACGGCCTTCCGCATCGGCCTCATCGTGGTGGGCATAAGCCTCGCCGTGGGGATCGTCCTGGGGAGCCTGTCCGGCTACATAGGCGGCGTCTTCGACAACATCGCCATGCGCTTCACGGACGTGATCATCTCGCTCCCCAACCTCGTCGTGGCCCTGGTGATCGTCATGGTCCTGGGCAAGTCGATCGAGAACCTGATGCTGGCCATAGCGATGGTGGCTTGGCCGAGCTACGCCAGGCTCATGCGCGGCGAGGTGCTGCGCGTGAAGGAGCAGGACTACGTCAACAGCGCCATCGCGCTAGGGCGCCGTCCGCTCGGAGTGATATTCAGGCACGTCCTGCCCAACGCCATCGGGCCGCTGATCATCGTGGCCAGCCTCGACATCGGCTCCGTGGTGCTCACCGCCGCCGCCCTGTCGTTCCTGGGCCTGGGCGCCGAGGTCGGCTACGCCGACTGGGGCCAGATGATCTCGTTCGCTCGCGACTGGATCCTCGGCACGCCTGGCAACCCGCTGGCCTACTGGTACGTGTCGTTCTGGCCGGGCCTCATCATCGTGCTGTTCGTGCTCGGCTGGAACCTGCTGGGCGACGCGTTCCGCGACGTCCTCGACCCGCGCAGCACCTAGGCAGCGGCTCCCGCTCTCAGTCCTGGTAGGCGGCGGCGAGGGCCGCCGCCTCTTGTTGGCGCCCGTTCATCGCCAGCAGGAAGGCGGCCACGGCGCGGTACTCGTCGGCCGACAGCCGCCCCGGGTCGTAGCGCGGCATCGTCAGGACGAGGTACTCGATCAGCGCCTCCGGCGCGACCACGGCGGCCAACGGCGCGGGCCGCTCCGGCGTGGGGTGCAGGGCCGGCGGCTCGCCTATCGAGAACATGTCGTTGTCCTTGAACGGCTGGTCGAGCGGGTGCACGGCCGGGTTGGACGGCCTGTGGCAGCGCGTGCAGCGCTGCTCGTCCGCGGGGAAGGCCAAGCGGGCCTCGACGAGCCCGCCACCCGTGGCGCCGTGGCAAACGGCGCAGTTCCAGGCGTAGGCCTCCTCGCCGGCGGCCAGCAAAGCAGCGAGCGCGGGGACTTCAGCCGTCGGGCCCGTCTGGCCCTGGCCGGCAGCGACCAGGACGGCGGGCAGAAGCAGCGCCGCCGCCAGACCGGCGGCGGCGAGACGTCCAGCTATCGGGCTCAAAGTCGCGTCAGGCCTCTTCGTCCTCGCTGCGGTCCTCGCCCTCGGTGTCGACCGCCTGGGCCTCGGCGGCCTCGGCCTCCAGCTCATGCGCAGGGCTCGCGCCCTCGGGCGCGGCGGCGCTGGGGGGCGCGGTAGAGGCGGTGCTGGGCGTGGAGGAGCTGGTCGCGGGGGCGTCGTCGACCACGGGCGTGCTGGGCGGAGGGGGAGGAGGCGTCGGACCGGCGGCCGGAGCGGGCGCGGGGGCCGTGGCCGGCTTCCTGTCCTGGGCAGCCTTCACGAGGAAGTAGACGAGGCCGCCGGCGATGGCGACGGGGACGATGAACCTCAGCAGGGTCCAGAGCAGGCCGGCCACCCACCTGAGGGCCACGCCGCCCAGGGAGAGCGCCCACCCCACGAGCCACAGCAGCCCCGTGCCGACGAGCAGGGCCACGAGGCCGAACACGACGAGCTCCACGTACTCCTGTAGGGAGCGCTTCATGCCGGCAGTATAGAACAGGCTCGGCTGAGCGCCGGAGCGCCGGCTAGACTGCTCGGATGCACGCCTTGGAGACGGTGAGGGTGGAGAGGATGGTCCACGGCGGGGTCGCCGTGGCCCGCCTCGGCTCCGGCGAGGTGGTCCTCGTGGAGGGAGCCCTGCCCGGAGAGCTCGTGAGGGCCGCCGTGGAGCGGCGCAAGGGCGTGCTGCGCGGCCAGGTCGCGGAGGTCCTGGAGCCAAGCCCGCGCCGCGTCGAGGCCCCGGCTCACCCGGGCCTCGACTACGCCTTCGCCGCCTACGACCACCAGCTGGAGCTCAAGCGCGAAGTCGTGTCCGACGCCCTCAGGAGGGCGTTCGCCGCCGCCGGGGCCGGTGAGCCGCTCGAGGTGCCCGCGGTAGTTCCAGCCCCGGCTACCTGGCGCTACCGCGGCGTGGTGCAGCCGGCGGTCGCCTGGAGCGGCGCGCGGGCCCACCTCGGCTACAGGCGACCCGGCTCGTCGGAGGTGGTCGTCCTGGACTCCGACCCCGTGGCCTCCCCTGGGGTCGACACGGCCTACGCCACGGTGCGGGAGGTGTTGTCCAGGGCCGCCGCCGACGGCCGGCGCCCGCGCGTGCAAGAGGTGGTGATCAGGGCCAACGACGAGGGCGAGGCGCTCGTGGCGCTGGTGGGCAGCGGCGAGGCCAAGGCCGCCCTCGACCTGGGCCACAGGCTCGTGGAGGCGGGGCTCGCCGGCGCCGCGTGGGCCGAAGCGGACCCCCGCGGCAGGTTCAGGCGCGGCTCGGAGCGCCTGGCCGGCAAGCGCACCGTCCTGCAGCGCTTCGGCGACCTGACGCTGAGCGTCTCGGCCACGTCCTTCGCCCAGCCCAACCCCGCGGGCGCCGCGCGCCTCTACGCCGAGCTCGCGGAGTGGGCGGGGGGCGGGGGAGAGGCTCTCGAGCTCTACGCCGGCGGCGGCGCGATCTCGTTCCACCTGGCCTCCCGCTTCCAGACCGTCACGGCCCTCGAGGTGGACTCGAGCGCGGTGGCCCGCGGCCGGACCGACGCCGACAGGTTGGGGCTCGCGAACGTCCGCTTCGTGAAGGGGGACGCCAGGCGACTGGCGCCGCCCGCCGGCGTCGACCTGGTGGTCGTCGACCCGCCGCGCGCAGGGCTGGCGACGGAGCTGCGCGACGCGCTGCTGGAAGGCGACTTCCCGCGGCTCCTCTACGTGTCCTGCGACGCGGCCACCTGGGCGCGCGACGTCTCGCATTTGCACGCGCGCGGCCTGAGGCTGAAGCAGGTCAGGGCCTACGACCTCCAACCCCACACCCACCACGTGGAGCTGCTGTCCCTGCTCGAACGCGCGGCCTAGCCAGGGGCTAAGCTCTGCTGATGCTGGCGAAGAGGATCATCCCCTGCCTCGACGTGCACGCCGGCCGCGTCACGCGCGGTCAGCAGTTCGGCAGGGCCGAGCACGGCGAGCTGCGCGACGTGGGCGACCCCGTGGCCCTGGCCGAGGAGTACGACAGGCAGGGCGCAGACGAGCTCGTCTTCTACGACATCACGGCCACTGCCGAGGGGAGGGGCGCCATGCTCGAGGTGCTCACCCGCGTGGCCGAGCGCTGCTTCATGCCCATCACCGCCGGCGGCGGGGTGCGCACACTCGACGACGTCAGGGCCCTCACGCTCGCCGGCGCCGACAAGGTGTCCATCAACTCAGGGGCCCTGGCCGACCCAGGCCTCATCCGCGCCGCCGCCGACAGGTACGGCTCGCAGGCGGTGGTGCTGAGCGTCGACTTCAGGCGCAAGGAGAGCGGCTGGGAGGTCTTCGCCGCGGGCGGCCGGCGCGGCACGGGCCTCGACCTCCTCGACTGGGTGGTGCGCGGCCAGCAGGCCGGCGCGGGCGAGGTCGTCCTGAACAGCATCGACGCCGACGGCATGGGCACCGGTTACGACCTGGAGGCCGTGCGTGCGGTGGCTGCCGAGGTGGACGTCCCCGTGGTGGCCTCCGGCGGGGCCGGCGGTCCCGCGGACCTCAGGGACGTGCTGCTGCTGGCCGGCGCCGACGCCGCGCTGGCCGCCGGCATCTTCCACAGGGGCGAGACCACGGTGGCCGAGGTGAAGCGCGTGTGCCTGGAAGCCGGGCTGGTCGTGCGGCCGCCCGCGGAGGACGTTCATGACCGCTGAAGCTCTCGAGGGCCTGCGCTTCGACGAGCGCGGGCTGGTGCCTGTCGTGGCCCAGGACGTGGGCACGGGCGAGGTGCTGATGCTCGCCTGGGCCGACAGGGAGGCGCTGGAGGCCACGCTGGCCACCGGCTGGGCGCACTACCGCAGCCGCTCGCGGGGCGAGCTGTGGCGCAAGGGCGCCACCAGCGGCAACGTGCAGCGCGTCGTGTCGGTCACGGCCGACTGCGACGGCGACGCGGTCCTCTACCGCGTCGAGCAGACGGGCCCGGCCTGCCACACGGGCGAGAGGACCTGCTTCCACGCCCCGCTGCCCGCCGCAGCACAGGCCGGCGCGAAGGCACCGGCCGCTGCCGCCGCGACCGGCGCCATCGAGGCGGCCATGCGGACCCTAGAAGCCGTCGTCGCCGAGCGCCTGCGCACGCTTCCGGAAGGCTCCTACGTGGCGAGGCTCCACGAGCGCGGCATCGGCTACGTGGCCCAGAAGGTCGTCGAGGAGGCGGGCGAGACCGTGGTCGCCGCGCTGCAGTCGCGCCACCAGGAGCTGAAGGGCGAGGCCGCCGACCTCGTCTTCCACCTGGGCGTCCTCCTCGCCGAGGCCGGCGTGAGCTGGGACGAGGTGGGGGAGACGCTGCTGGCACGACACCGGCCGACCAGCGGAGGCCCCTCGCCCGCGTAAGCTCGACGACGATGCCAGCGTCGTCGCGCCGCGCCGTCCTCCTGCTGCTCTCCCTCGCCCTCGCCGCGTGCGCGCCGCGCGCCGCCTCGCCGGAGGAGCTGGCGCAGGCCGCCTCCCGGCGCTCCACCGTCACGCCCCAGACAGCGGGCTTCGTGCCCACGCCGGCCAACCACGGGGCCTTGCGCCAGCGCGAGGAGGGCACGCCTGACCTGGTGATCATCGCCTTCTCGGGGCACTGCGGCCTGGTGTGCCACACCCGCAACACCTGGTCGTACCTCGACACGGCCAGCGAGCGCACGGGCGGGGTGGCCGTCCTCGACGCCATCAGGGGCGCGTACGAGGCCATGGGCCTCAGTGTCGACGTGTTCAGCGCCTCGTCCTTCGTCACCGCGCACTACAGCGGGGTCAGCGAGGAGATGGAGCACGGCTACCTGCAGGCGCAGGCGTACCTCGACGAGGTCAAGCGCGAGCTGATACAAGGCGTCGCTAACCCCACGCGCGTGGTGCTGGTGGGCCACTCCCACGGCACCGTCTGGGCGTCCCTCCTGGCCCTGAACAACCTCGACGTCAAGTTCGACGCCTTCATCTCCCTTGACGCCATCTGCTGGCAGTGGTGGGGCCGGCACAAGGGGTTCATCGCCGAGGCGTTCGTCGACAGCCCCTGGCCGCTGCCCTTCCCCCTCGACGCCGGCGACCCCTGCGGGACCTTCGAGGTGCCGGGGGTCGGCAAGGTGGACGTCAACGACGTGGTGAGCGCGAACGTGATCTTCGGCCTGGAGGCGCGCACGCACATGAGGCTGCTGTCGTTCGACCCCAACGTCCTCGCCGACGACGACCCGAACGTGCGCATCAACGGCACCACGACGAACATCTGGGGGATCAGCGCCAAGGAGACCCACTCGGACCTGGGCCGGTACTACAACCAGTCGGTCGCCTGGATCACGGCGATGATCACCGCGCTGGGGCTGCCCGACCACGCCGACTACCCGATGGAGTCGTTCGTGCTGCCGCCCGCGCCTGAGGAGTTCGACTACCAGCCTGGTACAGATGGGCCCTCGGCGGAGTAGCCGGCGCGGCATCATGGGCCCATGGCTCTGACCGAGACCCCCTCCGCTGCCAAGATGGAACACTTCGACGCCCGCAGCCTCGCGCTGGAGCGCGCGTTGGTGCTCGACACGGTGCGCGTAACGGAGCAGGCCGCCATCGCCGCCAGCCGCGTAGCAGGCAAGGGGGACTCGGACCTCGTCGACCAGGCGGGTACCGACGCCATGCGCGCGGTCCTCAACGAGCTCGAGATCGAGGGCGAGATCGTCATCGGCGAGGGCGAGCGCGACGAGGCGCCCATGCTCTACATCGGCGAGAAGGTGGGCCGCGGCGGCGACGACGCCTGGCCTGTCGACATCGCCGTGGACCCCGTCGAGGGCACTAGCATCACGGCCCGCATGATCAACAACGCCGTGGCGGTGATCGCGCTGAGCGAGCGCGGCGGCCTGTTCCAGGCGCCCGACACCTACATGGAGAAGCTCATCGTCGGCCCGCCGGCCAAGGGCAAGGTGGACCTCACCTGGCCGGTGGCGGCCAACCTGCGCGGCATAGCCCTGGCGCTCGACCGCGACGTCGATGACCTGACCGTCGTGATCCTCGACAGGCCGCGCCACGCCGACCTCATCCGTGAGGTGCGCGAGGCGGGCGCCCGCGTGAAGCTCATCGGCGACGGCGACGTCATCGCGGCGCTGTCGGCGGCCGTGCGCGGCACCAACGTGCACGCCGTCATGGGCATCGGCGGCGCGCCTGAGGGCGTTCTGGCCGCGGCCGCCCTCAAGTGCCTGGGCGGCGAGATCCACGGCCGCTTCCGGCCGCGCAACGACGAGGAGCGCCGCCGCCTGGAGGAGAAGGGCGGGTCGGTCGACCGCGTCTACCGCACCGAGGACCTGGCGCCGGGCAAGATGATCGTCTTCAGCGCCACCGGCATCACCGACGGCGACCTGCTGAGGGGCGTCAAGTTCTTCAAGAACGGCGCCCGTACGCACTCGATAACCATGGGCTACCAGTCGCGGGTCATCAGGTTCACCGACTCGGTGCACCTGCTCGGCGACGGCGCCAGGGTCACGATCCAGGTCTGAGGTACGCCGCGCGGGCGGTCGGGGCGCCGGGCCCCGGCCGCTCCGCCGCGGTCAGATGTCCTCGCGCCGCGGCTCCAGGACGGCGATCGTGGACTTGCCAACGGGCGTGCGCGCCCAGTCGACGAACGCCTGCAGGGCCCGCCCACGGTGGCTCACGGACCGCTTCTCGGCCATCGTGGCCTCGGCGAAGGTCTTGCCCAGCTCCCTGCTCTTGAATATCGGGTCGTAGCCGAAGCCGTTGTCGCCGCGGGGGCCGAACGTCACCTCGCCGCGCGTCTCGCCCTCGAAGGTGGCCACCTCGCCGCCTGGGGTGGCGAGCACCACCACGCACCTGAACGTCGCTCCGCGGGCCTTGGCCGGCACGTGCTTGAGCTCGTCGAGCAGGTGCGCCATGCGCTCGCCGTCGGTGAGCCCGTCGCCGCCGTACCTGGCGCTGTGCACGCCGGGCCGGCCGTCGAGCGCGTCGACCTCGATGCCGGAGTCATCGGCCAGCGTGGGCAGGCCGGTGCGCAACGCCACGAAGCCCGCCTTGAGCAAGGCGTTCTCCACGTAGTTGGCGCCGGTCTCCTCGGGAAGCCTGTCTATGCCGACGTCGGCCAGGCCCAGGAGGTCGAGCTCGAGGTGCGACAGGGCGTCGCGGAACTCGCGCAGCTTGCCCTCGTTCGAGGTGGCCACGACTACCTTCAAGCGCTTCGTCGTCACGCCACCCGCCTCCGGAGCTGCGGCCTCACCACGTCGATCACTCGCTTCACGCCCTCCAGGCCGCTGGCCAGCAGGGCCACGTAGACCTCCGAAGGCACCGGCTCGCCCTCGCCGGCGCCCTGCACCTCGACGACGGCGCCCTCGTACGTCGCCACGACGTTGAGGTCGACCGCCGCCACGGCGTCCTCGGCGTAGTCGAGGTCGAGGCGCTGGGCCCCTCCCACGATACCGACGCTGACGGCCCCGACCTCGTGCCGCAGCGGCCACTCGTCGAGGGCCCCGGCGAACACGAGCTTGTCCGCGGCCTCGTGCATGGCGGCGTAGGCCGCCACCACCCCGGCGCAGCGCGTGCCGCCGTCGGCGCTGATCACGTCCACGTCCACGGTTATCGTCTTGCCGCGGAACATCGCCAGGTCCACCGTCGTGCGCATGGCGCGCCCGATGAGCCTCTGTATCTCCTGCGTGCGGCCGCTGGCGTAGAGCCGCTCGCGCGGGGTGCGCTCGGTCGTGCTGCGGGGGAGGAGCGAGTACTCGGCCGTGAGCCAGCCGCCCTTCGCCGCCGCGCCGCGCAGGTGCGGGGGCAGCTTGCTCTCGATGGTGACGCTGGCTACCACGCGCGTGCGGCCCCAGCTCACCAGCGCCGAGCCCTCGGCGTGGGGCAGGTAGCCGGTGGTGACCTCGATGGGGCGCAGCTGCGCCGGGAGCCTACCTTCCCGCGTGGGTGCCGTCTTCACCGGCTGGGACCCCCCTCAAGGCGCGCGCAGACACGCGGCGAGCTTACCAAGGTCGGGCCAGGGACACGCGCCGTGGCCGCCGTTCGCTACCCTGCTCACTGGGGGAGAGCGGGGGAGACCATGGCGTTCCTAGACGCGGAACTGAAGCAGCAGGTCGCTGACGTGCTCGTCCCCTTGGAGAACGAGGTCGAGCTCGTCGTCTACCGCAGCAGCGGCCTCATCGTCCCGGGGCGCGACGAGCCGGGCGAGGAGCGCGCCATGCTCGAGCTGGCGCGCGAGGTGGCCGAGACGAGCGACAAGGTGAGCGTCGTCGAGAAGGTCCTGGCCGGCGACGAGGCGGCGGCCGCGGCCGGCATCACCCTCACGCCCACCACGGTGTTCCGCCGCAAGGGGTCCGACAGCCTCAACGTGCGCTTCGTCGGCCTGATGAGCGGCTACGAGTTCAGCACCATGCTGGAGGCGATCCTCATGGTCGGCGGCGCGAAGGAGGTGGCGGGCCTGGACGAGGTCGCCGGCATCGACGTGCCCCTGCGCCTGCGCACCTTCGTCACGCCCACCTGCCCGCACTGCCCGCGGGCCGTCGTGACGGCCTTCCGCCTGGCGCTGGCCAACCCCAGCTTCACTGCCGAGGCCATCGAGGCCAACGAGTTCCCCACGCTGTCGTCCGGCTACCGCGTCTCCGGGGTGCCGGACACCTTCGTCGAGGGCGATGGCGTGAGGCCCACGCGGGTGCTGGGCGCGCAGCCCGACCACGCGTTCGTGGGCGCGATCAAGGAGGCGGTGGAGCAGGCGCTGCCCGGCGCGAACTGAGCAGCGGGGCGCACCGGCGCTGTCAGCGAAGACCCCGGCCGCCCGGCCGGGGTCTCCTCGTCTCTGATGGCGGAGAGGGCGGGATTCGAACCCGCGGTACAGGCAAGACCCGTACACATGCTTTCCAGGCATGCTCCTTAAACCACTCGGACACCTCTCCGCGGAGCATGGGCCGACGAACGGCCGGAAGCGATTCTACCAGACCGAGGCGGGCTAGCCGGGAGGCGTCAGGCGGACGAGCAGTCGGGGCAGGAGCCGTAGAGCGTCAGCGAGTGGTCGCGGACCTTGAAGCCGCCCGGCAGGACGGCGCCCTCGAGGACGGCCACCGGGCAGGTGGCGTCAAGCTCGTACACCCGCCCGCACTCCTCGCAGCTGAAGTGGTGGTGGTGCGAGGCGCGCTTGGGCTCGTAGCGGGTGGTGCTCTCGTTGGGGAGGTGCACGGCCGTCACGGCGCCGTTCTCGGTGAGGTAGCCGAGGTTGCGGTAGACGGTCGCCAGCCCGAGGCCGGGGTGGTGCCGCGAGGCGCTCTCGAACACCTCATGCGGGGTGAGCGGCCCCGGTGCCTCTTCCAGCGCGCGCAGGATGGCCCTGCGTTGCGAGGTCTTGTGCACGAGGCAACGATACCAGCCGTCCCGGCCCTCGGGCGCCGTCCGGCGTAGGCGGCCTCGGCTAACTGGGCCACAAGCGCATCGCCGTGCGGCGGTTTACCATCGGCGGAAGATACGGAGGGGACACCGGACAGGATGCTCAAGGACCGCGTAGTTCTGCTGACCACCCCCGAGGACGTCGACTACTTCCTCGGCCGCTACCCGACGAGCGTGATCTTCAAGGCCGGCACCTGCCACAAGACGATGCAGGGCTTCGGCTTCGTGCAGGAGCGGTTGGAGCCGCGCGAGGACCTGATGTGCGGCGTCATCCGGGTCGTCGAGGCCAGGCCCGCGAGCAACCGGGTCGCCGAGATCACGGGCATCAAGCACGAGTCGCCCCAGGTGATCCTGTTCAAGGACGGCCAGCCCGTCTTCGACAGGGACAACTGGGACATCACGCCGGACGCTCTAGGGCAGGGCTTCGCGCTCGTCCCGGAAGGGCAGCCCGTCGCCACCTCGTCGGGCGGTTCGCGCTCCGACCTCACGCCCTACCTGAGGGTGCTGGAGCAGTACCTGGGCGGCGAGATGGACGAGGCCGACTTCGAGTACACCTACACCCACATGTTCAGGGCCGACGCCTCCCTGCGCCCCAAGGACGAGGTGGAGGCGCTCAACTCGATCTTCGGCGACGTCGACCAGCACATCAACATGCACCTGATGATGGCCGGCAAGGCCGACAACAGCCAGCTGAGGGCCCGCGCCGAGTCCGCCTACCGCCGGCTCAAGGAGCTGGCTCAGGGCCAGGTAGCGGCCCACTGAGCTAGACAGACCGAGAAGACGACGCGGCCCGCCTCCAGGCGGGCCGCTGCTCTTGCTCCAGGCGCTCTTCCAGGCGCCGCTCAGCGATCTCGCTCGTTCTCCAGGAAGCGCTCGAAGGCGTCGTCGAGGTTGGGCCGCTGGGTGACCTTGGCCTTAGCGCCGCGCACGTCGTCGTTGCTGCCGCGCCTCTCGGGGGTGGCGGGCTGAGGGCTCGCCGCCGTGCCCTTCACGCGGGCGGTGACGGTGGTGCGCCCGTAGGCCGGCACGGTGCCGCCGGCGACGGGTGCTGGTGCCACCGTCCGCGAGGCCGCGGTCCCCCGCTCGGCGCGCGCGGTGCCGCGCTCCGCGCGCCACACCGGCGCCTCCGGCCGCGACAGCGGCACGTAGGCCTCCCGCTCGCGCTCGTCGTGCCGCCGCGGGGCGGCGGCCAGCGACATGGCCGCCCACACCGTGAGGCACAGGGCGATCACGAACAGGAACCCGATGAGCAAGAGCGCTGCGAGCGGGCTCACGGCACCAGGATAACGATGCTCATGCCCTCGCGCTCGGGGCGGGGGTCACAGGCGCGGCCGTCACGCCACGCCGCCGGTGACGATGGCGCACAGGCGCGCGGGGTCGACGTTGCCGCCGGACGCGATCACGACGGTCGGGCCGTCGGCCAGCTCCACGCCGTCGGCGCCTGGCTCCGCGAGCAGGCGCAGCAGGCCCGCCAGGCTGAGGGCGCCGGTGGGCTCGACGACGAGGCCTGCCTCGGTCGCGTAGAAGCGGGCCGCAGCCGCTATGGCCTCCTCGGTGGCCGTGACGACGCCCGCCAGCCGGCTGCCGAGGATCTCCATGTTCAGCGCGCCTATCGCCTGCGTGCGCACGCCGTCCGCGATCGTGGCGGTGGTGCGCTCGGCCGGCCACGTCACGACGCGGCCCCGGCGCAGGGACTCCTGGGCGTCGGCCGCCAGGGCCGGCTCCACGCCGATGACCTTGGCCCCGGGGGCCATGTGCGCCAGGGCGGCGCATATCCCCGAAGACAGGCCGCCGCCGCCCACCGGCACGAGCACGTTGGCCACGTTCGGCAGGTCCTCGGCGATCTCCACGCCCACCGTCGCCTGCCCCTCCACCACGCGGACGTCGTCGAAGGGCGGCACCAGGGTGGCGCCGGTCTCCTCGGCGATGCGCTGGGCCGTGGCCTCGCGGGCGGCCTGCGTGTTGGCGCAGCGCACCACGCGCGCGCCCAGCGCCTCGGTGCGTCGGACCTTGAGCTCCGAGGCGCCCTCGGGGATCACCACGGTGGCCGGAACCCCGAAGGCCGCGGCGGCGTGCGCCACGCCCTGGGCGTGGTTGCCGGACGAGTGCGTCACGACGCCCCGCTCGCGCACGTCGGGGGAGAGGGCGGCGAGGAAGTTCGTCGCGCCGCGCACCTTGAAGGAGCCGGTGAGCTGCAGCGACTCCGCCTTCACGAACACCTGGCGCGTGCCGGCCTGGGGCAGGCCGAGCGGCAGGAGCGGCGTGCGCCTGACGCGGCCGTGGAGGCGGGAGACGGCCGCGCGGACGTCGACCTGGTCCATGCGCACCTTCTACCACCGCCGCGACCAGGGGGTCGCCGACGGTCGGCTCCGGGACCGCGGCGGCCGGTCGGTGCCCAGTCGGGGAGAGCCGGCCGCGGTCGGCGCTCAGCCTAGGAACGCCGCCAGCTCCTCGGCCGTGGGGTAGGAGGGGATGGCGCCGCGGCGCGTGGTGGAGAGGGCGGCGTAGGCGCAGGCTCGCTGGAGCGCCGCTCGCGCCGCGGCCTCGTCGTACCAGACGTCCGGTGCGAGCACCGTGGACGCTAGGAGCGCGCCCGTCAGGGCGTCGCCGGCGCCCGTGGCGTCGACGCTGTCCACCTGCGGCGCGGGGGCCGTCGCGGCGAAGCTCCGGGTGAACGCGGTGGCGCCGCGCGCTCCCCGGCTCACGACCACGATCCGCGCGCTCCCGCCGAGCAGCCTCTCCGCCAGACCGCGCTCGCCAGCCTCAGGCGCGAGGAACCGCGCCTCCTCCTCGCTCGCCTTGACGAGGTCGGCCATGCCCGCGAGCTCGCCGATCACCGCCCTGGCCTCGTCGAGGTCGCCCCAGAACGCCTCCCGCAGGTTCACGTCGCACGAGACGAGGCAGCCCGCCTCGCGGGCCGCGGCCACGGCTGCCCGCGTCGCCGACCGGGCCGGCTCGCGCGCCAGGCACACCGAGCCGAAGTGCAGGCACCGCGTCCCGTCGGCTCCTGCCAACCGCTCGACCGCTGCCAAGGCGTGCTGCTCGGTCAGGTGGTAGTGGGCGGGGTCGTCGCCGTAGAAGGCGAAGCTGCGCTCGCCCCCCGCCGAGAGCGACACGAACGCCACCGCGGTGGCCCGCGGCGCCGGCACCACGTGGGTCGTGTCCACGCCTGCGCTGCGGAGCTCAGCGGCCAGCGCGCGGCCGAAGGGGTCGTCGCCCACGGCAGCCGCCACGGCGCTGCGCGACCCGAGGCGCGCCGCCGCCACGGCCACGTTCGCCGGGGCCCCGCCCGCCGCCCAGAGGTAGGTCCGCGCCTCCTCGAGGCTCAGGCCATCCTCCAGCGGCACCATGTCGACGAGCAGCTCGCCCAGGCAGAGGAGCTGCGGCGCCGTGCCGGCTGGGTCTGCCATGGCGCCAGGATAAGGGCGCGGGACGGTGCCCTAGAGGTCGGTTTCCCAACGGAAAAGGCCCGTTTCGCGTGCTAGAACGGAGCCACATGGCGCCCAACGGCCCTCGCGAGACCGCACGGGACAACGAGAGCGAGCCCCCTCGACACTTCGCCAGCGGCAGCCTCGACTACGTCGAGGAGCTGTACCTCCGCTACCTGGCCGACCCCGCGTCGGTCAGCCCCGACTGGCGCGAGTACTTCGCGGGCCTCGGCCCCGCCGGGCCGGTGTCGCGCCACCTCGAGCCGACTTTCGCGCCGCGCAGCCTCTTCAACCCGCCGTCGCACAGCTTCGACCAGCTCGCCGAGGTGGGCGCGGCGGCCGCCGTGCTGCAGCAGAAGCTCGACAGGCTGGTGCGCAACTACCGCGTGCGCGGCCACCGGCTGGCGCGGCTCAGCCCCCTGGGCCAGGAGCCGTTCGCCGCTCCCGAGCTCGAGCCGGAGTACTACGGCCTCACCGAGGCCGACATGGCCAAGCCGGTGCTGGGCAACGTGCTCCCCGGGGCCACCACGGTGGGCGAGGTCATCGAGGGCCTCAAGGAGACGTACACGCGCTCCATCGGGGCGCAGTTCATGCACATCGACAGGCTGGAGATGCGCGTGTGGCTGCAGCGCCGCATGGAGACCACGCGCAACCGCCTGCAGCTGTCGCGCGAGGAGCAGCTCCGCATCCTCACCAAGCTGACCGACGCCACGACCTTCGAGGAGTTCATCCAGCGCAAGTTCGTGGGCGCCAAGTCGTTCTCCCTCGAGGGCGGCGAGACGCTCATCCCGCTCCTCGACCTCGTCATCGAGAAGGCCGCCGACCAGGGCGTGGAGGAGATCGTCTTCGGCATGGCCCACCGCGGCCGGCTGAACGTGCTCGCCAACGTCATGGGCAAGCCGCCGGCCAGCATCTTCAGGGAGTTCGAGGACAAGGACCCCGAGAGCTACCTGGGCCGCGGCGACGTGAAGTACCACCTCGGGTACTCGAGCGACCACCTCACCTCCACGGGCAAGCCGGTCCACCTCTCGCTGGCGTTCAACCCCTCGCACCTCGAGTTCGTGAACGCCGTCGTGCTCGGCCGCACGCGGGCCAAGCAGGACCGCCGCGGCGACGACGCCCGCGAGCGCGTCATGCCCGTGCTCATCCACGGCGACGCCGCCTTCATCGGCCAGGGGATCGTGCAAGAGACCCTCAACATGAGCGGCCTCGAGGGCTACCGCGTGGGCGGCGCCCTGCACGTGATCGTCAACAACCAGATCGGGTTCACGACCGCCCCGCGGCAGGCGCGCTCCACCACCTACGCCACCGACGTCGCCAAGATGCTGCAGAGCCCGATCTTCCACGTCAACGGCGAGGACCCCGGGGCCGTGGCGCAGGTCGTGCAGCTGGCCATGGACTTCCGCCGCGAGTTCAAGCGCGACGTGGTCATCGACATGTACTGCTACCGGCGCCTCGGGCACAACGAGACCGACGAGCCGGCGTTCACCCAGCCCGTGATGTACGGGAAGGTCAGGAAGCGCAAGCCGGTGCGCGAGGCGTACCGCGACGAGCTGTTGTCCCTCGGCGAGGTGAGCCTGGCCGAGGCCGAGCAGATCGCCGAGGACCGCCGGCAGCGGCTGGAGGCGCACCTCTCCGAGGCGCGCAAGGAGGACTTCAAGCTCGTCTACTCCTCGCTCCAGGGCGTGTGGCAGGACTACGTGGGCGGCGCCGACCGCAGCGTGCCAGACGTCGACACCACGGTGCCGCGCGAGAAGGCCTCCGAGTGGCTCGAGGCTCTCACGCGCGTGCCCGAGGGCTTCAACCTGAACCCCAAGCTGAAGCGCGCGCTTGCCGCCCGCCTGGAGATGGCCCGAGGCAACGCGCCCCTCGACTGGGCCGCAGGCGAGGCCCTGGCCTTCGCCAGCCTGGTGGCGGAGGGGCACAGGGTGCGGCTCTCCGGGCAGGACAGCGAGCGAGGCACCTTCAGCCACAGGCACGCGGTCTTCCACGACACCGAGGACGGCCACGAGCACGTTCCCCTGGCCGAGCTGGCCGCGGCGCACGGCGGCGTCTTCGACGTGCACAACAGCCCGCTCTCCGAGGCCGGGGTGCTGGGCTTCGAGTACGGCTACAGCGTCGACACGCCCGACGGGCTGGTCATGTGGGAGGCGCAGTTCGGCGACTTCGCCAACGGCGCCCAGGTCATCATCGACCAGTTCCTGTCGTCGGCGGAGGAGAAGTGGAACCGGCTCTCCGGCCTCGTCATGCTGCTGCCCCACGGCTTCGAGGGGCAGGGGCCGGAGCACTCCAGCGCCCGCCTGGAGCGCTACCTGCAGCTCTGCGCCGCCGACAACATGCAGGTCGTCTACCCCACGACCCCGGCGCAGTACTTCCACATGCTCAGGCGGCAGGTCCTGAGGAAGATCAGGAAGCCGCTCATCGTCATGACGCCCAAGAGCCTGCTCAGGCACCCGCAGGCCGTGAGCCCCCTGGAGGAGTTCTCCACGGGCGGCTTCCAGCGCGTCATCCCCGACACGACCGTGGACCCGGCCGGGGTGCGCAAGGTCCTGCTCACCACCGGCAAGCTCTACTACGAGCTGGCGGCGGCCCGCGAGGAGCGCGGCGCCCACGACGTGGCGATCGTGCGCCTCGAGCAGCTCTACCCGCTGCGGCAGGAGGAGCTGGACGCCGCGTTCGCCCCCTACCCGGCCGCGGCGCCCGTGGCGTGGGTCCAAGAGGAGCCGGCCAACATGGGGGCCTGGTGGTACCTGCGAGTAAGATGGGGCGGCGAGGTCTCCGGCCGGCCGTTCTCCGGCGTCACGCGGCCGGAGGCGGCGAGCCCGGCCACGGGCTCGGGCGCGGCGCACCGCCTCGAGCAGCAGCGGCTCTTGGCGGAGGCGTTCTCCGTCTGAGCACTCGCCGCGCGCCTACCTGCGCGGCCGCTTAGGAAGGGTCGAGCATGGCTACAGACGTCAAGGTGCCCGCCGCGGGCGAGTCGATCTCCGAGGTCATCATCGGCAGCTGGCTCAAGGCCGTCGGCGACAGCGTCGCCGCGGACGAGCCGATAGTCGAGGTGGAGACCGACAAGGCCACGCTCGAGGTGCCGTCGCCGGTAGCCGGCGTCCTCACCGAGCAGCTGGTCGCCACCGGTGACACGGTGGCGGTAGGCGCCGTGGTGGCGCGTATCGACGAGGCCAAGGCCGCCGCGCGGGCGCCGCAGGCGGAGGAGCCCTCCAGCCCTGAAGCGCCGGCGCAGCCGGCGGCTCGGCGCGCGCAGCCCCAGCCCGAGCGCGTCCAGCAGCCCGCTGCCGCCGCCTCGCAGGCCCCGGCCGCCGTGGCCGAGAAGCCCGCCGGACAGAAGGCCGCCAGCGTCATGCCCGCCGCCCAGCGGCTGCTCGACGAGCACGGCCTCTCGGCCGACGACGTGCCCGCCACCGGCCCGGGTGGCCGCCTCCTCAAGGAGGACGTCCTCAGGTACCTGGAGGAGCGCGAGCGCCAGGCCGCCCAGGCCGCCGGCGTGGACGCGCCGCTCACCGGAGCCGTCCTCGACGGGCCGCGGCAGGAGGAGCGGGTGCGCATGAGCCCGCTCAGGCGCACCATCGCCGAGCGCCTCCTGGCGGCTCAGCAGACCGCCGCGCTGCTCACGACCTTCAACGAGGTCGACATGTCGGCGGTGATCGCGCTGCGGCAGGAGCACAAGGAGGGGTTCGAGAAGCGCTACGGAGTGCGCCTGGGCTTCATGTCGTTCTTCGTCAAGGCGGTCATCGACGCGCTCAAGCTGATCCCGCAGCTGAACGCCGAGATCGACGGCGACGACATCGTCTACAAGAACTACTACGACATCGGCGTGGCGGTCTCGGCCAAGAAGGGCCTCGTCGTGCCCGTCCTGCGCGACGCCGACAGGATGTCGTTCGCCGAGATCGAGAAGGCCATCGCCGACTTCGGCCAGCGCGCGCAGGCCAACAAGCTCGCACCCGAGGAGCTGCAGGGCGGCACGTTCACGATCAGCAACGGCGGCGTCTTCGGCTCGCTGATGTCCACGCCCATAGTCAACCCGCCGCAGTCCGGCGTCCTCGGCATGCACGCCATCCAGGAGCGGCCGGTGGCGCTGAGCGGTCAGGTGGTGATCCGCCCGATGATGTACGTGGCGCTCACCTACGACCACCGCATCGTTGACGGCCGCGAGGCGGTCACGTTCCTGAAGCGCGTCAAGGAAGCGGTAGAGAGCCCCGCGCGCATGCTGCTGGAGGTCTGAGGTGGCCGAGTCTGCCGCCAGACGGCACGACGTCGTGATCGTCGGCGCCGGGCCAGGGGGCTACGTGGCCGCGGTGCGCGGCGCGCAGCTCGGGTTCGACGTCGCCGTGGTCGAGAAGGAGCCTACCCTCGGCGGCACCTGCGTGCGCGTGGGCTGCATCCCCTCGAAGGCGCTGTTGGAGTCGAGCTTCCTCTACCAGGAGGCGATGGGCTCGTTCGCCGCCCATGGGCTCAAGGCGCAGGTCGAGTTGGACCTGGAGGCCATGCACGCCAGGCGGGAGAAGGTCGTCAAGCAGAACACCGACGGCGTCGCGTTCCTGATGAAGAAGAACGGCGTCACGGTCTACCGCGGCACCGGCCGCCTGACGGCCGACAAGCGCGTCGTCGTGGAGGGCGAGGAGACCCTGGAGCTCGAGGCCCAGCACGTGGTGCTGGCCACCGGCTCGGTGGTGGCCACGCTCCCCGGCGTGGAGGTCGACGGCGAGACGGTGGTGACCTCCACCGAAGCCCTGACGTTCACCGAGGTGCCGCCGCGCCTCGTGGTCATCGGCGCCGGCTACATCGGTCTGGAGCTCGGCTCGGTGTGGTCGCGGCTGGGGTCCCAGGTCACGGTTCTCGAGTACCTGGACAGGATCCTCCCTGGCATGGACCTGGAGACGGCCAAGGAGGCGCAGAAGGCCCTCAAGAGGCAGGGCCTCGAGTTCCGCCTCGGCGCCAAGGTGACCGGGGTGGAGGTGTCGGGCGGCGTCGCCAAGGTGCAGGTCGAGGGCGCGGAGCCCGTGGAGGCCGAGAAGGTGCTGGTCGCCGTGGGGCGCAAGCCGAACACGGCCGGCCTGGGGCTCGAGCAGGCCGGCGTCGAGCTCGACGAGCGCGGCCGCGTGAAGGTGGACATCGGCTTCCGCACGACGGCGCCCGGCGTCTACGCGATAGGGGACCTCGTGCCCGGCCCCATGCTCGCCCACAAGGCCGAAGAGGACGGCGTGGCGCTCATGGAGCAGCTCGCCGGCATCCCCGCCGCCGTGCACTACGACCTCGTACCGGGCGTCGCCTACACGGAGCCCGAGGTGGCCACCGTCGGCGCTAGCGAGGAGACGTTGCAGGAGCGCGGCGTGCCGTACAAGAAGGGCGTGTTCCCCTTCAGCGCCAACGGCAGGGCTCGCGCCCTCGGGCACACCGAGGGCCGCGTGAAGGTGCTCGCCCATGCCGACACCGACAGGATCCTGGGAGTGCATGCCATAGGGCCGCGCGCCGGCGAGCTCATCGCCGAGGCCGTGCTGGCCATGACCTTCGGGGCGTCCAGCGAGGACGTCGCCCGCACCGTCTTCGCCCACCCCACGCTATCCGAGGTCTTCAAGGAGGCGGCGCTGGCGGTCGCCGGGAGGGCCATCCACTCGTGACCGCCCTGCCGGCCGCCGCGCCCACGGCGCTGGACGGCTTCCGCACCCGCGACGAGTCCCTGGCCCGCGTGGCCGACAAGGTCCTCTCTGGCGGCCGCCTGACGCTCGAGGACGGCTTGGCCCTGTACCGCACCCGCGACCTGCCGGGCCTCATGCGCCTGGCCGACCACGCGCGGCGCCGGCACGTGGGCGACAAGGCCTACTACGTCCACTCGCTGAGGCTCTCCCAGACGAACATCTGCTACGTCGGCTGCACCTTCTGCGGCTTCCAGCGGCGCTTCGGCGAGGAGGGCGCGTGGGACTGGGACCTGGAGCAGGTCTGGGAGTTCGTGGACAGGCACTACCACCCCGACCTGACGGAGATCCACATCTCGTCCGGCCACCACCCCAAGCGCGAGTGGCAGTACTACCTGGACCTGGTGAGGGGCCTCACAGAGCGCTACCCGGGCGTGCAGGTGAAGGCCTGGACCGCGGCCGAGGTTCACCACTTCACCCGCATCACCAGGCCGCGCCTGAGCTACAGGGAGGTCCTTGAGCAGCTCAAGGACAACGGCCTCGTCGCCCTGCCTGGCGGCGGCGCCGAGATCTTCGCGGAGCGCGTCCGCAAGCAGATCGCCCGCGCCAAGGTGACGGCCGACCAGTGGCTCGAGGTGCACAGGACGGCGCACGAGCTCGGCCTGCCCACGAACGCCACGATGCTCTACGGGCACATCGAGACGCTCGAGGAGCGGGTGGACCACATGCTGCGCCTGCGGGCGCTGCAGGACGAGACGGGCGGGTTCTTCTCCTTCGTCCCGCTGGCCATGCAGCCCGACAACAACGAGCTCTCCAAGCAGCTGGGCACGCGCTTCACGACGGGCGTGGACGACCTGCGCAACCTGGCCGTGGCGCGCCTGGTGCTCGACAACTTCCCCCACGTCAAGGGCTACTGGATCATGATCACGCCCGAGCTCACGCAGGTGTCGCTCTCGGCCGGCGTCTCCGACATCGACGGCACCATCAAGGCCGAGCGCATCGCGCACGCCGCTGGGGCCGTGACGGCCGAGGGCATGGACGAGGAGGAGCTGAGGCGCCTCATCCGCGGCGCCGGCCGCGTGCCCGTGCTGCGCGACGCCCTCTACAACGAGCTGAAGGTGTTCGCTTGAGCAGCCTCGAGACCTCGGCTGCGACCGGGGTCCTCGGGATCGTCGCCTACGCCAACGTCGCCCCGCTGCACCACACGCTGCGGCCGTGGCCCGGGATGCGGTTCGTGCACGGCGTGCCGGCCGAGCTGAACGCGGCGCTGCGGCGCGGCGAGATCGACCTCACGCTCGTCTCCTCCGTGGAGCTGGTGAGGCACAGGCACGACTACAAGGCTCTCGCCGACTTCTCGATAGCCACCCTCGGCCCGGTGTACAGCGTCATGCTCTTCTCCCGCCGCCCCTGGGAGGAGCTGGCGGGCGCGCGCGTGGCCGTGACGCCGGCGTCGGCCACGAGCGTGGAGCTGTTGCGGGTGCTGCTGGAGGCGGACGGGTTGACCGCCGAGCGGGTCCCGACGCAGGGCAGCCTCGACGAGATGCTCGACACGGCCGACGCCGGGCTCCTCATCGGCGACGCCGCGCTCGTCGAGGCCGTGAGGCACCTGGGACCGCGCGACGGCGGGCCGGTGGCGCGCGGCGCCACTGGCAGGAGCGTCGTCCGGCCCGACCTCTACGTCTACGACCTGGGCGAGGCCTGGTACCGGCGCACGCGGCTGCCGTTCACCTTCGCGGTCTGGGCCTCGCGCGCCGACAGGCCGCCGTCGCCCGAGCTGCTTAGGCGCTTCCGCGCCGCCCGGGCCGAGGGCCTCGGCCGCCTCGCCGAGGTGTCGGCGGAGGAGGGCAAGCGGCTCGGCCTGCCGGCGGGCGTCGTGCAGCGCTACCTGGAGAACTTCCGCTACTACCTGGAGCCGCCCGACCTCGACGGCCTCGAGGAGTTCGCCGCACGCGTGGACCCGACCTACCGGCGCGGCGAGCTGCGCTTCTGGGACCACTGAGCGCCACGGTCACCGAGCTGGCCCGGCGCCGGAGAGAGGGTGCCACACTGTGCCCATGACCCGGCCGTTCCGCGCTCTCGTCACCCTGCTCGTCCTGCTCGCCCTGGCGGCCCCGGCGGCAGCGCAACCCCTGGCCGGCGAGCTCGTCACGCTGGAGCACGGCGGCCTGGAGCGCGAGTACTACCTCTACGTCCCGCCTGGCCTGAGCCAGGGCGCGCCACTCGTCGTCGTGCTGCACGGCCGCGGCGGGACGGCGCAGGGCATGGCCCGGCTCACCGGCTACGACGAGGTGGCGGCCGCGCGTGGGTTCGCGGTCGTCTACCCGCAGGGCATCGACGCGCAGTGGAACTACGTGGCCGGCATAGAAGGCTACGAGCTGCCTGCCGACGACATCGACTTCCTGCGCACGCTGGCAGGGGACCTCGTGGAGGCGCACGGCCTGGACCCCAAGCGCGTCTACGTGGCCGGCTTCTCGAACGGCGGCTACATGGCGCAGCGGCTCGCCTGCGAGGCCCGCGACGTCTTCGCCGCCTTCGCCACCGTGGGCGCCGCCGGCTACGCGGGCATGCCGGGCGTCTGCCTCGACGCCGCGCCCGTCTCGCTGTTGATGGTCCACGGCACCGCCGACGCCGTGGTGCCGTTCGACGGCATGGTGGTCGACACGCCGCGCGGGCCCGTCACGCTGCTGGCCTCGGTCCAGCAGACCCTCTCGTTCTGGGCCGCCTTCGCCGGCTGCGACGCCAACGCCCTGCACCGCGCGCTGCCATCGAGGGGCCTGTCGGCCGGCACCGAGGTCCACGTCTACGCGGTCACAGGCTGCCAGGGCGGGCACGAGGTCGAGCTGGTGGCCGTCGTCGGCGGCGGACACAACTGGCCCGGGCGCCCCGGCCTGCTCCCCGCGGACGTAGGCGGGCGCGTCAACACCGACATAGACGCCAGCGACTACATCTGGGAGTTCTTCGCCAGGCAGCCGGCGCAGCCGTAGGCTCCTAACGGGCGCAGACCCGGCGAGCGGGGCGCCGCCTCACAGGATGTAGCGGCTGAGGTCCTCGTCCTCGACGACGTCCTCGAGCTTCTTGCGCACCAGTTCCGCGTCCACGACCACCTCGCCGAGGCCCACGCCGAACGCGGCGTCCTCGAGGACGGTCTCGAGGATCGTGTGCAGGCGCCTCGCCCCGATGTCCTCGACCTCGCGGTTGACGCGCTCGGCGTACTCGGCGATGGCGTCGATGCCGCTATCGTCGAAGACGAGCGTGGTGCCGTCGACGGCCAGCAGCGCCTGGTACTGCTTCGTCAGGGCGTGCTCGGGCTCGGTGAGGATGCGCTTGAGGTCGCCTTGCGAGAGCTCCTCCAGCTCGACGCGGATGGGGAAGCGGCCCTGCAGCTCGGGTATGAGGTCGGAGGGCTTGGAGACGCTGAACGCGCCGGCCGCGATGAACAGCACGTGGTCCGTGCGCACCGGCCCCTGCCTGGTGTTCACCTGGGTGCCCTCGACGATGGGCAGTAGGTCGCGCTGCACGCCCTCGCCGCTCACGTCGCTGGTGCCCTGCCGCTCGCCGCCGGCGATCTTGTCGATCTCGTCGATGAACACGATGCCCATCTCCTCGGCGCGGCGCACGGCCTCGGAGGAGACGGCGTCCTTGTCGATGAGGGCCATGGCCTCCTCGTCCTCGAGCAGGCGCCTGGCCTCCTTCACCGTCACGCGGCGCTTGACCCTCCGCTCTGGCATGATCCGCCGGAACATCTCCTGGAGGTTCATGCCCGTCTCCTCCATGCCCGGCATGGGGATGGTCACGTTGGGCTCGTCGCGCACCTCGATCTCGACCTCGCGCCCGTCCAGCTCCCCGGCGTTCAGCAGGCGGCGCATGCGCTCGCGGCCCTCGGAGGTGCCGCCGGGGAGGAGCACCGAGAGCAGCCGCTCCTCGGCCGCCGCCGCGGCGCGGTCGCGCACCTCGGCGCGCTTCTCCTCCTCGACCATGATCTCGGCGGCGCGGACCAGGTCGCGCACTATCGAGTCCACGTCGCGGCCCACGTAGCCCACCTCGGTGAACTTGGTGGCCTCGACCTTCACGAAGGGCGCGCGGGCCAGCTTGGCGAGCCGCCTGGCGATCTCCGTCTTGCCGACGCCCGTGGGGCCGATGAGCATGATGTTCTTGGGCGTCACCTCGGCCTGGACGTCGGCCGGGAGCTGGCGGCGCCGGTAGTGGTTGCGCAGCGCCACCGCCACGGCGCGCTTGGCCTTGGCCTGGCCGACTATGTGCTTGTCCAGCTCGGCGACGATCTCCGCGGGCGTGAGCCCGGCAGCCTGGCGCACCAGCTCGTACGTGGAGCCGTCGGGCGCCACGGCGTAGTGGGCGCGAGGGGGACCGGGGTCGAAGGGGTCCATCAGCCCTCGTCCTCCACGCCGGCGTCCGCGCCGCTCGTCACGCCCTCGGCGGTCACGGTGAGCACGGTGGCGTTGCCGCTGGTGAAGACGTCGATGTCGGCGGCTATGGCCAGGGCGGCGCGGCCGATCTCCTCGGCGCTCAGGTCGGTGTGTCGCAGCAGCGCCGTGGCGGCCGCCTGGGCGTAGGGCCCGCCAGAGCCCACGGCCGCGACGGGCTCGTCGGGGGCTATGACGTCGCCCGCGCCGGAGAGCGTGAGTATCTGCTCGTGGTCGGCGACGATGAGCATGGCCTCGAGGTTCCTCAGCGCCCTGTCGGTGCGCCACTCCTTGACCGTCTCGACCGCCGCCCTCGTGAGGTTGCCGCGGTAGGTCTCCAGGTAGCCCTCGAACTTGTCGAGCAGGGTGAACGCGTCGGACACCGCCCCGGCGAAGCCGGCGACGACCTTGCCGTCGGCCAGCGAGCGCACCTTGACGGCCCCGCGCTTGACGATCGTGTCGCCCAGGCTCACCTGGCCGTCGCCGACCAGCGCCGTGACGCCGTCCTTGTTCACGGCCACGATCGTCGTCCCATGGAAGCGCTTCATCGCCAAGGAGGTTATCACCGGCGTTCCCGGCCCCGCCGACCGCCACTTGACGAGGCGTGGCTCATGTCTTACATTACCAGTCGGTTATGGAACCGACTGGTAATGGAGTTTCCGGCGCCGCGCGCCTCGACGCCGTCTTCGCGGCGCTGGCGGACCCGAAGAGGCGGGCGATCCTCGAGCGACTGGCGCACGGCGAGGCCACGGTGTCGGAGCTGGCGGCGCCGCTGGACATCAGCCAGCCGGCCGTCTCCAAGCACCTCAAGGTCCTCGAAGGGGCCGGGCTCGTCTCCGTCGCGCGCGACGGCACCAGCAGGCCGCGCCGCCTCGAGGCCGCCCCCTTGGCCGAGGCGAGCGCCTGGCTCGAGCGTTACAGGGAGTACTGGGAGGCGAGCTTCGGCCGCCTTGACGGGCTGCTCGCCGACCTGAGGCGGCAGCGCAGCAGCTGAGCGTGTAGCGCCGCGGCGGGCCGCTGGGACGGCCGCTGCGGCGCCGAGAGGAGAGAGGCATGAGCCCACAGGTCACACCGTTCCTGATGTTCGCCGAGGGAGCCCGCGAGGCGGCCGAGTTCTACGTGAGCGTGTTCCCCGACGGCAAGCTGCTCGAGGCGTCGGGTCCCGGCGTCAGCTTCGAGTTGGGGGGCCAGCGCTTCGAGGCCTACGACGGCGGCCCGCACTTCAGCTTCAGCGAGGGCATCTCCCTGATGGTCACCTGCGACACCCAGGAGGAGGTCGACCACTTCTGGTACGGCCTGCTCGCGGGTGGCGGCGAGGAGAGCGAGTGCGGCTGGTTGAAGGACCGCTTCGGCGTCTCCTGGCAGGTGGTGCCCCGGGCGCTACTCCGGCTCCTCTCCGACCCCGACCCGGAGCGGGCGCGCCGCGCCACGCAGGCGATGCTGACCATGCGCAAGCTCGACATCGCCACCCTCGAGGCGGCGGCCGACGGCAGGGGCCAGTGATGGCAGGGCCCGCCCCGCTCGAGCTCACCACGCCCAGCCCCACCCACGTGCGCGTCCGGCGCGCGTTCGCCGCTCCGCGGGAGCTGGTGTTCGAGGCCTACACCACGCCTGAGCTCATAAGGCAGTGGCTCCTGGGTCCCGACGGGTGGACGATGCCAGTGTGCGAGGTCGACCTGCGGCCCGGCGGCGGCTACCGCTACGTGTGGCGCAAGGAGGGCGAGGGGGAGCTCGCGCTCACCGGGCGGTTCGAGGAGGTGGCGCCGCCGGAGAGGATCGTCTCCCGGGAGTCGTACGCCGACGACTGGACGGGGGGCGAGACGCACGTCGTCACCGAGTTCGAGGCGCAAGAAGACGGCGGCACCCTGGTGCGCATGACCATCGAGTACGCCAGCCCGGCGTCGCGCGAGGCCTCCCTGCGGACCGGCATGGCCGAGGGGATGGAGGCCGGGTACAGCCGGCTCGAAGCGGTGCTGGCGGGCCACGCCGGCTGAGCGGCGCGCTGGGCGTCCCCGTGGTCCGGGGCGCGGTCGCCGCCGGCCCCGCGGCGAGCCCCGGCGGTAGCATGTGCCGGTGCTGGGCCATCCCTACTCGAGCGGCTGGGTCGAGGTCATCGCCGGCCCCATGTTCTCCGGCAAGAGCGAGGAGCTCATCCGGCGCGTGACCCGCGCCCTCATCGCCAAGCAGCCGGTGCAGGTGTTCAAGCCGGTCATCGATGACCGCTACGACGCCGTGGCCGTGGCCTCCCACATGGGCCGCACGCTGGAGGCCCAGCCCGTCGCCGGCGTGGCGGAGCTCGAGGCGGCCCTGCGCGAGGACACGCAGGTGGTGGCCATAGACGAGGCGCAGTTCTTCGAGCCCGCCCTCGTCGACCTGGCGGACAGGCTGGCCAGCAAGGGCGTGCGCGTGATCCTCGCTGGCCTGGACATGGACTTCAGGGGGGAGCCGTTCGGGCCCATGGCGGAGCTGCTGGCGCGTGCCGAGGTGGTCGAGAAGCTCACCGCCATCTGCCGCTGTGGCCGGGCCGCCACCCGCACACAGAGGCTCATAGCCGGCCACCCGGCGCACGCCGACGACCCGGTGGTGCTGGTGGGCGCCTCCGAGAGCTACGAGCCGCGCTGCCGCTCCTGCCACGTCGTGCTCCGGTCGCCCCGCCCGACCCCGCTCTTCCCCCGCCAAGAGGACTGAAGCCTCACGCCGCCGCCTGGCAGCGGCGTCATGCATCCGATCCGCGACCGCCCGCGTACCAGTGGGCGGAAGGGGACGACATGTACCGAGGGACTCGCGCCAAGCTTCCACTGGCCCTGTTGGCCGTGGCCGCCGTGCTCACGGTGGCCGCGGCGCAGCGCTACGGCGACGAGCCGGCAGGCGGAACGGCCGTCTCGACCGGCGTGTTCACGGAGGAGCAAGCGGCCCGCGGCGGCGAGCTGTTCGCGCGGCGCTGCGCCGGTTGCCACGGCGCGCAGCTGCAGGGCGGCATGGGGCCGCGGCTGGCGCCACTCGACGGTTCCTGGCAGGGCCTGGCGCTGGCGGAGCTCTACAGGTTCGTCAGCACGAACATGCCCATGGACGCCCCGGGCAGCCTCGAGCCGCAGCAGTACGCCGACGCCCTGGCCTTCGTGCTGGCCAGCAACGGCTACGCGGCCGGCGAGGCCGAGCTGCCAGCCGACCCTGAGGCCCTCCAGGCCATCGTCATCGACGCCCCGCCCGGTCGCTGACGGCGGCCGCTCACATGGGAGGTAGGAACGTGAAGAGGTACCTGCTCAAGACCGCCGTAGCGCTCGCCCTCGTCCTCGGAGCCGGACAGGTCTCGTCCCAGATGGTGGAGGCGCCTACCGGCGCGCTGGCCACGCAGCTCCAGACGGCCATCCAGCACTCCGGCTTCAGCGCTGGCGCCCCCGACCTGGCCATGGCCTCACGCCACCTCGGGCACGTCCTCAACTGCCTGGTCGGCGAGGGCGGCGACGGCTTCAACGCCGAGTGGGGCCACCCGTGCGGCGGGCAAGGGGCGGGCATCGCCAACGACCTGGCCTCGCACCCGCAGGCCGCGGACCTGCAAGCGCTCGTCGACGCCGCCATCCAGCTCGCGGCACAGGGCGTGAACCAGCAGTCCCTGCTGGCCGTCCAGTCGGCCGCGGCCGGCATCGCGGCCCTCCTGCAGGTGATCGCGGGCGGCTGACCCGCGTGGCCTGTCTCGCCCCCGGCCTCGCGCACGGGCCGGGGGCGACGAAGTTCCCTCCAGCGGCCCAGCCGGCGAGTGAGCCGGCCGGGCCGTTCGGTTTACCATCGCGTGATGCCCCTCATCGCCCAGCTGCTCGGGCTGGTCGGTTTCCAGCACGACGGCAGCGAGGTCGGCCCTGTGTCGCGCAAGGGCACCGCGCTCCTCGCCTACCTCTGTCTGCGGCAGGGGGGCGCCGGGCGCGAGGACCTCGCTGAGCTGCTGTGGGGGCCCGGCCGTCTGGCGAACCTCAGACAGGAGCTCTACGCGCTGCGGAAGCTGCCCGGCGCCTCGGAGTGGCTCGAGGACGGCGAGCTGGTCAAGGTCCACGCCCGAACCGACGTGCAGGACCTGGAGCTGGCGGTGGCGGACGAAGGCGTGACCGAGCTGGCCACCGGCGACCTGTTGCCCGGCCTGGAGCGCGTCGGATCGGCCGCCTTCGTCGACTGGCTCGAGCTGGAGCGCCAGCGGGTCGCGGACCTGTCGGTCCGTGCGGCGCGCGCGGTCGCGGAGCGGTTGCACGGTCTGGGCAGGCACCAGGAGGCGCTCGAGGCCCTCGACAGGGCGCTCCTCACCGACCCGTTCGACGAGCGGCTCGTCCGCGCGGCGATGCGCTCGGCTTACGCAGGCGGCGACGCTCCCGGAGCGATGGAGCGGTTCGAGGGCCTCGAGGCGTCGCTGCGCAAGGAGATGGGGCTCGAGCCCGCTCCGGAGACCCGCGAGCTCGCGGACCGCATCAGGCGCGGCGAGCCGCTACCGGTCGAGGACGACATCGCCAGGCTGGACTCGCGGCTCAAGCGGCTCGCGCAGGTCGTCGCGCTCGCCTCGGGGGCGCTCGACGTCGCGTCGATCGGACGTGTCGTGGAGAGGTCGCCCCTCGACGTGGCCGCCGACCTCTCCAGGCTGGAGTACGCAGCCTGGCTCGCGGACGACCTGACGCTGAAGCCTGAGACCGAGCGGGCGGTGCTGGGCTCCACGCCCGCCGTCGTGAAGCGGTTGTTGCACAAGCGGATAGCAGAGGAGCTCGCTAGGGTCGCCGGAGCTCGTCCCGAGGTGATCGCGACCCACCTCCTGGGCGCAGGCGAGGCTGCGGACGCCGCCCCCAGGTTGCTCGAGGCGGCCGAGCTCGCGATCGGGAGCTCGGACCTGGAGGCGGCCGTGCGGCTGCTGTTGCGGGCGATGTGGTGCAGCTGGGAGGCACCCGAGGTCCGTCTTCGGGCGGCTCTGCTGCTCGAAGGCTGCGCTTCCCAGCTGGGGGACCACGAGCTCCAGGACGCCGCGCTCGCAGCAGCGGAGGAGCTGGCCTGGAAGCTGCAGACCGACCGCGGTCTGGCCGACGTACGCATGCGGCGCTCGCGGGCGCTGCTGCGGAGGGGCCGGACGGGGGAGGGTCTCGAGAAGGCGCTAGAGGCGCTGGAGATCGCGACGCGCCTCGGGGACGAGCTTCTCGTCGCACGCGCGCGCAACGCCGTCGGAGGCGCCCAGTTCTACGCCGGGGACCTGGACGGAGCCGAGGACTCGTTCCTGAAGAACGTCGTGGTCGCGGACCCCATCGAGCGCTACCGCGCCCGCAACAACCTCGGCAGCATCGCAGGCATCCGCGGCAGGACGCGGGAGGCGCTCGAACACCTCGAGGTGGCCCTGACCCTCGGTCGGGCCGCTGGCGAGCGGGCGGGAGTGGTGGGCACGCTCAACAACCTGGCGGCCACCGCCGAGCGGCTGGGCGACTACAGGCGAGCCCTCAAGTACTTCAAGGAGAGCCTGACGCTCGCTCGGCAGTCGGGGTCCCCCGTGCACGAGGGCCAGGTGCTCATCAACGTCTCGGTCGTCTACGCGCGGCTGGGCGAGCTCGGTCCCGCCTGGAACACCGCCCTGGAGGTCGAGGAGATCGCCGCGCGGCACGGCGAGCCGCGCCTGTCGCTACTGGCGCACGAGCAGAAGGCGGAGGTGGCGAACATGTGCGGCGCCTACGAAACGGCGCTCGGTTGGCTGACCTCCGCCGCCGCCCTCGCCGGGGAGATCGAGGACGAGCGCAAGCAGGCTGCGGTGCGGGCCGGCACGGCCGTCGTCAGGGCGCTCGTCGACCCTGCGCGCGCGGGGGCCGCGGCCGCCCTTCTGGAGGAGCTCGGGGGCTCCCGCTGGGCCGACCTCACCCCGTGGCTCTGGCTGGACCTGGCCTGCTGCGCGTCTCGGCCAGTAGCAGCGGAGGGCTTCGCCGACCGAGCTGCGGAGTGCGGCAGCCCGAGCGAGCACGTGGCCGCGGTCATCGAGCTCGCACAGCTCAGGGCGGGCCTGCTTGACGGCGCTACGAGCGTGCACAAGGACCGCGCGGCCGAAGCCCAAGCCAGCCTGGCGGGAAGGCTCGCGACTTTCGAGTTCCAGCAGGCTCCGCACGCCAGGCTGCTCTCCTCTCGTTGGCTCGCCGTCTGCGGCGGGGCCGACGCACGGGGCGTCGCCACTGCGGTGGAAGCGGTCCACGAGCACCTGGCGGAGCAGGCCAAGGGCCTGCCCGGTTCTCTGGCCGCCTCACTCAGGGAGCGACCCACCGCGTGGCTGTCCAACTTGACGCCCGCGTAGCGCCGGGCGCGCCGAGCGACGGAACGAGCTGACTGCGCGACCCCGCTCCGGCGCCCGCAGCACCATTGACGCGCGATTGACGCCCTCCCGCTAGCGTCCGGCCGTACCGCTGTCCTGGGAGGAGCCGCCGTGGCGGGTCGAGATCACAGGTACCTTCTGCACCTCTGGCGCGAGAGCGACGGCGACCTGAGGGCGAGCCTGAGGAACGTGGCGGACGGGGAGCTCCGGCAGTTCACGGGACTCGACGAGCTGCGCTCCTTCCTCGAGACGAGCACGGGGCCCGGGACCACCTCGGGTCCGACGCCGGACGACGCGCCGGTCGGAGGAGGTTGACGGACATGACGATCGCCCGACGCAAGCGGCCGAACAGGGTCGTCTTCGTGCTGCTCGCCGCCCTGGCGCTGGCCTTCCCAGCGGTCGCCGCGGCTCAGACAGTGGTCACGGGTCAGATGACGGCGACGTTCGACGGCGAGGAGCGCACCTGGCACCTGCTCGAGCACCAGAGCAGCGCGCGGACCCAGACCAGCTCGAGCATGGGCGCGATCGAGACGTTCAGGGGCCGGACGTACAGCCTCAACCTGCAGGGACAGGCGGAGGAGCGCTTCGGCGTGGAGGGCTCACTGGCGCTAAGCGGCATGCTCGAGTCGCTCGACGACTGCCCCTGCGGCCTGGACCTTACCGACCTGATCTACTTCACCTCCTCCTCCATGTTCTCGGCGATCTACAAGGCGATCGAGTCCGAGGTCTCCGTCGAGACGATCGAACGGATCGACGAAGGCGTCTACAGCGTCAGCGGGTCTTTCAGAGCCGTGCTCGGTTGGATCGAGGACACGAGACAGGGCGACGCGGATCCGAGCAGGACCGTCACGGTCGAGGGGACGTTCGCAGCCGACCGCGTCCTCCTAGGGGAGTAGGCCGCCGTGAGACGTACCTGGTCGTCGGTCGCCTCGCCGCGTTCGGCCCGTGAGGCGCACAGCGTGAAGTTGGAGGTCTCGATGAACTCAGAACGCCGAGGCGCGGTCCTACGCACCGCCGCGCTCATCCTGCTCCTCTGTTGCGTCATGACGGCGGCGGCTCAGTTCGCGGTCATCGGCACCGCGACGGGCTCGCTCGACGGGGAGGCGCGCACCTGGTACGTGCTCGGCTACGAGGGCGAGGACGGAACAGACGCTACCGCCTCGTTGAAGGCCCTGGTCATGGGCCCAGTCTCTCACCACACGCTCGACATCCAGGCCCACGCGGAGGAGAGGTACGTGGTGGCGGGCACCCTGACCCTGACCGGCACGACCTTCGGCGGGCTGGACGCGTGTCCGTGCGCCTTGGACGAGAGCGAGGTCCTCTACTTCCCTTCCTCCAGCATGTTCGAAGGCGTGTACCAGTCGATCGAGTCCGAGGTCGTGGTCGAGTCCATGGAGGTGATCGGTGACGGCGTCGCCTCCGTCCACGGGACCTTCTCTGCGGTGCTCGGCTTCGTCGAGAACGTGATGTCGGGAGCCGGACCCGATCCGGAACGAACCGTAGAGGTATCCGGCGAGTTCGCGATCGACCGGATGCCGTACGAGGCGCCGTGAGAAGGGCCATCGGCCGTCCTGCAGCTACGCGAGGAGGCAGGAGCGTCAGGGTCTCTGCCGGCCGCCTGTCGCTGGCCGCCCTGCTGTCCCTGGGACTCGCCTTCCCGCTCGCCCCGGTGGCCGCGGCGCAGGCCGCTGCCGACGCCGCCCTGGCCGAGACGCGACAGCGCTTCGCTCGTATGGGCGAGCTCCTCGACCCTTCCGGGTTCGACGTCGATGCCCTCGCTCTCGAGCTCGCCTTCGAGGAGCCCGATGACATCGCCGCGTGGGTAGACGACAACGTCCGCTACGAGGCGTACGACGGGGTGCTGCGGGGACCGACCGGGACCCTGGTCGCCGGAGCCGGCAACGCCCTCGACCAGGCCGTGCTGCTGGCGCGGCTGCTGGGAGACGCCGGCTTCGACGCGCGCGTCGCTCTGGGAACCCTCGGTGAGGAGGACGCCGGCCGCCTGGTCATGAGCATGTTCGACGACCTCGCGGCCTCGGCGGGGCCCGTAGAAGCTGACCACGACGCCGATGCGAACCTGACCGAACTGGCCGCGATCGCAGGCGTCGATCGAGGCGTGCTCTCCGCCGGCGTCTCCAAGCTGGCGGGCGCAGAACTGCAGGACCTCGACGAGTTCCACGAAGCCTTGGCCCAGACGCAGGCGATCCTGGCCGAGGTCGAGCGGCAGGACGGGCGCGCCGCGGTCGCGGTGCTGATGGACGACGCCAGTCGGTACGCGTGGGTGGAGTACCGGCTGTCGGCCGCGGACGCGTGGAGAGTGGCGCACCCTGCCTGGCCGGGAGGCACGCCGCCTGACCTCGTGGCCGAGAGCGTGCTCGAGGGCCAGGTGCCGGAGGAGCTCACGCACCGGCTGCGCATCGAGGTGACCGTCGAGCGCAAGCGCGGAGACGCCTTCGAGACGCAGCCCCTGATGACCCCCTGGGAGAGGCCCGTCGCCGAGCTGCTCGGCCGCACGATCGTCATCGGGAACACGGCGCTCGGCGAGACCGGACAGGAAGACATCGCGACGATGGGGGCCGACATGGTCGAGTCGGCGTTCTTCGCCCCCGTGCTGAACGGCGGCCTAGCTCCCGGCGCGATGGCGTTCGACCTCGCTGGCAACCTGGTCCCCCCGGACGCTGCCGCCTCGGCGATGGCGGGCGTGTTCCAGACGGTGGGCGAGAGGGTGGGCGGCGCGGCGGGAGCCATCGGGGCGCTCGGCGGCGACGAGGCGCCGAAGGAGCCCTTCGCGCTCACCGCTCAGTGGATCGACTTCGTGCTCGTCGGCCCAGACGGCCATGAGACGCGACACCGCCGGACCGTTTTCGACAGGCGAGCTCCCGGATCGCGGGAGGCGGGCACCGACGAGCTGCTCGACGAGTCCGTGCTCAAGGACGGCCTCATCACCACCTACGCCGTGATGGCGACGGGCGGATCCGTCTCACAGGCGTTCGTCGCGTCCCAGCTCCTGGAGCAGGCGAGCTTCCACCTCGCGGTGCTCGAGGGGTTGGCGGCCACCGCGGGCTCCGTCTCCGCCGACGACAGGGCGTCGGTCCTGCTCGAGGCGCTGGCCGACTACGTACCGAAGGACCACCTGGCGCTGCTCGCGGCCTCGGACGCGGTCGACAGCGTGCTCAGGGGCGTCGCCTACCGGGCCGAGCCGTCCCTCGTGGCGCTGGTCGGCGCGATAACCCCTGACGAGGAGGTCAGCGCGAGGTCCGGGGTCGACATCATCGCCAACGCCAAGCGCACGTTCCACGTCGTGGAAGGCGAGGTCGTCGTCGACTTCGAGGGCGGCGTGCTCGCCGGGGTGTGGGACACGGTCGTCGAGCGCGAGTTCGTCGAGTCGTACGGCGGCGAGCCGGTCAACGCGATGGCCGAGGGCCGCGAGGTAGGGCTCGAAGCCGTCTACTCCGCAGCGCCGCACGACCTGATCGCCGCCGGGGTACCGGACGAGGCGCTGACCGCCGTCCTGGCGGACATGGGCAACGGCTACGCGGCGCTGGTGCCGACCCGGGCCGAACCGTCTGCGGCAAGGTGGACCTACTGGCGTATCGACCCGGTGACCGGCGAGAGCCTGGGGATGGACGCCGGCGGGCGCGGCAACGCCATGACCGAGTTCATCGTCAGCCTGAAGGTCGGCCTGGTCGTGAACGCGGCGCTCGCCGTGCCGAGCCTCATCCAGTGCGCGTCGAGCGGCCAGTCCTGGCTGTGCTACTGCGACGTGATCGCTTCCGGCGTTGCGTTCTCGTTCCTCGGCGCCCTCATCGGCGCACTCTTCACGGCCCAGGCCGCGGTCGCCGCGTACGTCATCGTCGACACCGCGATCGTCGCGCCGATCGCGACCATGTACACGCCGCCCATGTGCTCGGGGTACGCGTCGCGACCGGGAGGCGGTTCCCTGGCGGCCGACCCGGGCGGAACTACGTGCCCGGTGGCGTGATGCGCGCGTACGCCGGCGACGGGCCCGCCGCTCGTGGTCGGCGGCTCGCCACGGCGCTGGCCCTCCTCGCGGCGGCCGCCTGCGCCGCCGGGCAGCAGTGCACGCAGGAGGCGGAGCCCAACGACACGCCGGCGCTCGCGAACCTGCTGAGCGGCGACGGGCCGGACGCCGTCGCGGCCGCGGCCGATGGCGTGCTCGGCTCTCTGTGCCTGGTGGGCGAGAGGGGAGGCAGCGACCAGGACGCCTTCCTGTGGGTCGTCGACGACGCCGCCAGCGCTCACGAATGGACGATCGAGGTGGAGGGCCCACGGGGCGGCCTCACCCAGGTCGACGTGTTCGAGGTCGAGCTCGCAGAGAACGGCGTAGACGTCACCCGGGCCGACAACCTCTTCAGGTTCGGGAGCGTCGACGGGCGCTCGGCCACGTCTGAGCCGTTCCTACTGGGGCCGGGTCGCTACGTCGTCGGGGTCTCGGGCGCTCAGTCCTCGGGGCAGTACGTCGCCCACCTGCGACCCACCCCGTTGACGGGTCGCTCCACCCCGCATCGCGAGGGCCGCGTTCCCGACGGGGCCTTCGGCGTCCATGCTCCGGTCAGGGGCGGCTTCGAGGTGCCTTTCAGGTTGGGCGAGGAAGCATCGGGGTACGTCTGGGGAGTGGTCCTGCGAGCGCCGCTCGGCAGCTCCGCGGAGCTGGTGCTCGAGGGGCCGGACGGCGAGGTCGGCAGGGTCCGCGCCGAAGGTCCCCGGCCGGCGCGTCTGACGAACCTCGGTCTGGTTCCGGGGGACTACGTCATCAGCGTGGCGTCAGACAGGCAGGAGGCCGACGGTCACGCGGAGGTCCGGCTCGAGCGCCTGGGCCGGACGTACGACGGCGTCGAGGTCGAGCCCAACGACCGCCCGGACGAGGCGACGCTGTTCCGCCTCGGGGACGAGCTGAGAGGGGTCGCCGACGGCACCGATCACCTGCGCGTAAACGTCGGCGCCGACGAGGCCGGCTCGGTCTGGGACCTGCGCCTGGAGGCGGCCGTCGAGGTGAGGCTCCGGGTCATCGGTCCGGACGGCGAGCTGCTGCAGGAGCGCCGCGGGGTGAGCGGGACGTCGCCCGGCCTGCACCTCGACGAGGGGACCTACATGATCGTCGTCAGCGGCAGCGGAGGAGGCGAGTACACGCTCTCGCTGCTCCCCGGCCGACCTGTCGAGGACGGCTTCGAGAGGGAGCCAAACGACCTCGTGACCGGCGCCACGCCCATGGGTCCCGAGATGCAGGCTCGTGGCGAGCTGCGTCCGCAGGACGCGGACTTCTTCCGCCTGGACGTCGCCGACGAGGCACAGCGGTTCCGTCTCCAGCTGGTCGGGCAGGGCGTCGACGAGCTGGCGCTCTACGACGCCGGCGGCGGCCTGCAGGCGCGCGTAACTGGGGAGAGGCGCATCCGGCTCGATGACGTCGTCCTCATGCCCGGTACGCACTTCCTGCGGGTCGCGGGCGAGGAGGGCGAGTACGCGTTGAGAGCCCTGGCGCTCGGCCCGGCGCAGCTGCCGGCGCCGCCGGCAGACCTTCCCGGTAGGGACGAGGCGCTCGCGCCGGCGCCCGAGGCGGCCGAGGAGGCCGATTCGCCCGAGGCAGCGGCGGCCGACCCCGCCGCGGCGGCGCTGCCGAGCCTGCCGCCGCCACCTCCCGGCGTGCTCGAGAGGGAGCCGAACGACGACGCGTCGCGAGCACACCGCTTGGCGCACGGCGCGGTCCACGTCGGCCGGTTGGCGTCGGCGGTCGACGAGGACCGCTACCGCTTCCACCTCGCCACCAGCCAGTTCATGCGTCTCGAGCTGCGGCCGGCCGCCGGAGAGTCCGGCTGGCGCTTGGTCCTCGACGGGACGACCTACCGCCCCGTCCTGGATGACGGCAGCGTCGTGGTGGAGCGATGGCTCCTGGCCGGCGACCACGAGGTGCGCCTGAGCGGCGGATGGCTGGCCGAGACGCCGAGCGGCTACTACCAGCTGCGCCTCCTGCAGCTCGGGGCGCTGGGCGCGCCGGTGGACCGCGAGCCCAACGACTCGCCCGAGGCGGCCAGCTCGCTTCCCGCCGACCTGCGCTGGTCCGGGCGGGTGGGCGACAGCGGCGACAGGGACGTCTACCGGCTGCCCCCGTTCGCCGAGGAGACCGTCATGCGGCTGAGGGCGACGAGCGGTGATGAGGTCGGCTTCGACGTGCTGATCGCGGGGCGCGCCGCCCGGTTGGAGCCCGGAGAGGACGGCTCACTCACCCTGACGTTGCCGGCGGGTGAGGAGAGCTACCTGCGCGTCTCCGGTCAGGGCGAGTACCACGCCGAGCTCGGGTTCTCGTCTCCGCCGGACCCGGCCTGGCTGGTGCCGGCGCGCGACGGCGAAGGCGTGTCCGTGGAGCTCTCCCTCCAGGACACGGAGGTCGCCGCGTACTGGCACGACGGCCAGAGCGTCTCCGGGACGCTGACGCTACGGAACAGCGGCGAGCACGACGTCGAGGCGTCGGTGACCTCGGCCGCGAACGTCCCGGGCGCGACGGTCGAGCTCCCGGAGGCCGCGACGGTGCCGGCGGGCGAGGAGGTCGAGCTCCCGGTGACCGTCCGCCTACCCGCCGACATGTCGGACGAGGCGCCGGTCGTCCTGCAGGTGGTCGCGGCAGGCGCAGCCTCCGAGGCCGTAGCGAGCGCGGAGCTCGCCCTCCGGTGCGAGGCCTCGCCGGTCGCGCCCTACCCCTACTGGAACCTGCCCGACGCGCTGATAGGTCGCCCGAACGTGCTGTTGGCGGGTCTGGGCGCCGTGGTCCCAGATGGCGTCGAGGAGCAGAACCGCGACCGCTACGCGAACGACGGTCGCACGACGGTGTCGAGCGGCGGTTGGGCGGGAACGGACCACTCGCCGACCTTCCTGCTCGCCGGAGGAGAGCCGGTGGCCGTGATCGGCACGGTGCTGAACCCGGCGTCCGACGCCGCGACCGACCGGCAGCTGAGGCGGTTCCGCATCGAGACCTCCCTCGACGGGGCGAGCTACGAGACGGTCCTCGAGGCCGAGCTCTCCGCTTCCCGGGTCGACCAGGCCTTCGTCTTCGACCGTCCCGTGACGGCCCGCTTCGCCCGCCTCATCGGCATCGACTCGCACGGCGGGGACCCGCAGGGCTACTTCGGCGAGTGGAAGGTCATCGCCGAGGACCCCGCGCTCTTCTCCGGCGCGGACCTCGCGACGCCTGAGCTGGGGGGCCACGTCGTGTGGTCGGATCCCCTGCTCGGCACGGGCGACCTGCGGAACCTGCTGGCAGGCGACGGCGCGATCGGCCGGCTCGACCTCCTGCGCCACGACGCGTACACCTTCGCGCTCGGCTTCCAGAGCGGCAGGGCCGCTCTGGTGAGCGAGGTCCGCCTGACCCAGCCCGAGGTCGACGCCGAGCGGCTCTTCGAGCGCGTCGAGGTGGCCGTCAGCACTGCCGGCGCCGCCGGGCCCTGGCGCCCGCTGACGGCAGCCGAGCTCGGCGCTGCCGGGCGGACCACCGAGGTGGAGCTCGACGAGCCGGTGTGGGCGCGCTACCTGCGGTTCACGTTCCCGAAGACGGAGGGCGGCAGGCACTACCAGTCCCCGCGGGAGCTGACCGTCATCGAGGCGCCGGTGACGGACGCTTACCTCTCCGCGCTCTCGGAGTGGGGCACGGACACCGCCGCTGGTCCCTACGAGTACCTGGTGGGCGGGGAGGACACCGTCGCGGGCGAGGGGCCGGACGCCGGCGACACGCCGAGCGAGGCCACACCGGTCGCGAGCGGCGCCGAGCTATCGGGAAGCGTGGCGGTGGCCGAGGACGTCGACTGGTACAGGATCACCGTGCCTGCTGGGGAGAACCACCTGGAGGTGAGGCTGTCTGGCGACCCCACCGTCGCCTATGCCTACGAGCTCACCGACATGGCCGGCGCGGCCGTGGCCTTCCAGGCGGCCGAGGACGGTGACGACGTCGTGCTCAGCGCGTACGTCGAGCCCGGCGACTACCTGCTCAGGCTCGAGGAGCCCAAGCGCACGGTGGTCTTCGCGTGGGACACCAGCGGCTCCGTGAGCCCGTACCAGCCGATCACCTACAGCTCGCTCGCGAGCTTCGCGCAGGGCGTGGACCCGAGCAGGGAGGCCGTCCAGCTGCTCGCGTTCAACGAGCCCGCGCCGCGGTGGTTGCTGCCCTACTGGTCGAGCGACACCGAGAGGGTGCAGCGGGCGATCACCGAGTGGGACCGCAACGCCGACTCCAGCAACTCCGAGCTGGCGCTGCTCACCGCGACGCGAGCGCTCGCCGGGCGCGAGGGCACCAAGGCGATCCTGTTCATGACGGACGCCGAGACCGGCGGCCACGGCCTCACTCCGGACCTCTGGGCGGCGTTGGAGGCGGTGCGCCCACGCGTGTTCACGTTCGAGATCAGCTCGGGCGGCAACGTGTACCCGCAGCAGCTGATGCAGAGCTGGGCCGGCGTGAACGCGGGCGTGTACCAGATGGCCCGGGGAGTCGGCGACTTCGACGCGGGCTTCGCGCGCGCCTCCTGCCTGCTGCGCAGACCGAAGCGCTACACGGTGACCGTCACGACGTCGACCGTCGAGCCGCCAGGTCCGGGCACCCTGAGAGTCGTGCCCTCGCCGACCGCGGGCCAGGGCGCGGTGCACGTGGTCTTCGACGCTTCGGGGTCGATGGGTCAGGCGCTTCCCAGCGGCGAGCCGCGTATCGCCGCCGCCCGGCGCGCGCTGGAGGACCTGGTAGACGCCGTGCTGGAAGAAGGGACGCCCTTCTCGCTCAGGGCGTTCGGCCACGTAGCCCCGAACTCGTGCGAGTCGAGTCTCGAGGTCCCGCTCGGCCCCCTCGACGGCGAGGCGGCCATGGCGGCTGTCCGGGCCATCGAGCCGAAGCTCCTGTCGCAGACCGCGATAGCCGACTCGCTGCTGCTGGCCGTAGAGGACCTCGCCGGCGCCGCCGGACCGCGGACCGTGATCCTCGTGACGGACGGCGAGGAGTCGTGCGGTGGAGACCCGGCCGCGGCGGCCGCGGAGCTGAGGGCTGCAGGCGACGTGACCATCGCGATCGTCTCGCTGGCGCTCGACGAGGCCGGCCTGGCCGTCTTCGAGGACCTCGCCGAGGGCATCGGGGCGACCTACGTCGACGTCGGGTCGTTCGAGGACCTGAGCGAGGCGATCGCAGCGGCCCTCGAGCCGGCGTTCGAGGTCTACGCCGCGAGCGGCGAGCTCGTGGCTACCGGGCGGGTCGGCGACAGCGTAGAGCTGCCCATGGGCGTCTACCAGGTGCGCGTCCTGACGTCGCCCGTCGAGGTCTTCGAGGCGGTGACGGTGCCGGGGGACGGCCGGGTGGAGGTGGTGGTCGCCGGCGAGAGGTAGGCGTACGCTTGCTCCATGAAGAGCATCGTGGAACGAGCTAGGGAGCTGCATCCGAAGACCGTCGCGACGCGGCGCGACCTGCACATGCATCCGGAGATCGCCTTCGAGGAGCACCGGACGATGGGCGTGGTCGAGGCCCGCCTCAGGGAGATCGGGCTGGAGCCGCGCGCGGGGGTCGGGGGGACAGGGGTCGTCGCGGTGATGGACACCGGCAAGCCGGGTCCCACGGTGCTGGCCCGGGCCGACATGGACGCGCTCCCAGTACCGGAGGAGAAGGGTGTCGAGTACCGCAGCACGACGCCCGACAAGATGCACGCCTGCGGCCACGACGGCCACACGTCCGTCCTGCTCAGCGTGGCCGAGACGTTGTTCAGCCGCAAGGACGAGCTCGCAGGCCGCGTCGTCTTCGTGTTCCAGCCCGCCGAGGAGATCGTGCGAGGGGCCAGGGCGATGCTCGACGACGGCGCCCTCGACGGCATATCCGTCGACCACGTGATCGGACTGCACCTCTCGAGCAACGACCCGGTCGGCACGGTCGCCGTGCGCGCGGGCCCGGCGATGGCGGCCACGGACAGCTTCAGGCTACTGGTCAAGGGCAAGGGCGGACATGCGGCGTACCCGCACGACTGCATCGACCCGATCGTCGCCGCGTCCCAGGTCGTCACGGCGTTGCAGACGCTGGTCAGCCGCGAGACGGAGCCGGCGGACCAATCGGTCGTCAGCATCACGAGCTTCCACGCCGGGACCGCCTACAACATCATCCCCGAGGAGGTGGAGCTCAAGGGGACCCTGAGGACCTTCGACGCGGGCACCCGCGAGCGCCTCAGCGCTCGCGTGCTGGAGGTCGCCGACACCGTCTGCCGCGCCTACAGGGCGCGGCTGGAGAGCGAGTGGTTCGACGGCACGCCTGCCGTCGTGAACGACGAGGGTTCCGTCGAGAGGCTCAAGCGCGTGGCGGCCGGCATCCTCGGCGAGGAGAACGTCGTGGAGCAGCGTCCCATCATGGGCGGCGACGACATGGCGCTGTGGCTGCAGCAGGCGAAGGGCGTCTACTTCTTCGTCGGCACGCGCTCGGGCGACGACACGGCGTGGCCGCACCACAACCCGCGCTTCGACATCGACGAGCGGGGGCTCGAGGTAGCGGTCGCCGTCCTCGCCTCGGGCGTGGTCGACCTGCTGTTGGCCGACTGACACGACCGGTCGTCGAGGATGCGAGAGGGGCCGGCGACCTGCCGGCCCCTACTCATGCCTGCTCCGGCCCCGCTAGAACGCCGCGCGGATCGCCGCGACGACCTCGGTCACCGCAGCCTGGGCCGCGTCGGCGAGCAGCGGCCCCACCGTCGGGTCGTCGTAGCTGATCCTGCCGACCTGCGGGATGCGCGAGACGGCGATGTTCGGGCTGGCGGCGCTGCCTGCGCCGGTCATCGAGACGACGACCTCGCCCGTGATGATGTCCGTGGCCCTCACGTCCACCTCTACCTGCGCCCGCGTCTCACCGACCGCGACGCCGAAGACGCTGGCGCCGGGCTCGGCGACTGTCGCGCGTGTCACCGTGCCCGTGACGACGTAGCCGGCGCCCGCGGCCCTGGCCAGCGAGACGGGGTCCATCGACTCGAGCCCCTGCTGCTGCATGATGGTGAGCAGCTCGCTGCGCTCGACGACCACGTAGCAACCCGACTCCTTCAGGAGGGTGATGAGGCGCGCCGACGCCGCCTCCTCCACGCCGACGACGGTGGTGCCGTAGCTGCCTGTCGTGTTCTCGAAGTCGACCACGGCGACCGTCGGCGGTGGCGTCTGCACGCACGGCGCCTGCAGCGCCGCGTTCGCGTCGGCGCCACCGGTCGAGGCCGTGGGCGCGCAGGCCGCCAGGACCAGCGTCGCCACCGCGATCGACGACGCGAAGAGCCTTCGATGCTTCATCGTTCCTCCTTCGGCCGCACGGACGGGACCGGGGCTAGGAGGAGGCTAGCGGAGAGGCGTCAACGACCCGTCAAGGCCCGGCGCGGCGAGCCGTCACGGCGTCAACCGCTGCGCGTCGCGCGGGAACGCGCGGGCGAAGCGGACGTTCTGGATGCCCAGCAGCAGGGCCGCCAGCCGCTCGGCGCCGATGGCGAAGCCGCCGTGCGGCGGCATGCCGTGCTTGAAGACCTCGAGGTAGTCGGTGAAGTCCTCCGGGCCCATGCCGCGCTTCCTCAGCTCCTCCACGAGCACCTCGTGACGGTGGACGCGCTGCCCGCCCGAGGTGATCTCGACGCCGCGGAAGAGGAGGTCGAGGCCGCGCGTCAGGCCGCCCTCCTCCGGGTAGGTGTAGAAGGGCCTGGCCGCCTGCGGGAACTTGGTCACGAACACCAGGTCGGAGCCGTGCTCCTCCTTGGCCCAGCGGCCCACCAGGCGCTCACCCTCGGGGTCCAGGTCCTTGCCTCCCGGCTCGTGCCCGTAGCGCTCTCGCACCAGCTCGCGCGCCTCCAGCAGGGGGATCCGCGGCACGGGGGCGCCCAGGTCGGGCAGCTCGGCCCCGAAGAGCTCGAGTTCCGCGGGGCAGCGCTCGACCGCGGCGCGGAGCATGCCCTTGACCACCGCCTCCTGGAGCTCCATGACGTCGCCCTCGTCGGTGATCGGGCCGAACTCGACGTCGAGGGACAGGTACTCGGAGAGGTGGCGGCTGGTGTGGCTCTTCTCGGCGCGGTAGACGGGTGCCGTCTCGTAGACGCGCTCGAAGACGCCCACCATGATCTGCTTGTAGAGCTGCGGCGACTGCGCTAGGTAGGCCCGCTGGCCGTAGAAGTCCACCTCGAAGAGGTTCGCGCCGCCCTCGGCGCCGGCGCTCACGAGCTTGGGCGTGAAGACCTCGGTGAAGCCGCGCTCGTCGAGGATCGCCCTGAACGCCTGCACCAGCGTGGCCTTCACCTTGAGGGCCGCCCGCGCCCGCGGGCTGCGCACCGTGACGTGCCTGTAGGCGAGGAGGGTGTCGGGGTTGGCGTGCCACTCCTCCTTGGCCAGCTCCACGGGCGGGGGCGCCACGGCCTCGCTCGTGACGCCGATGGCTGTCGCGTGCACCTCGACGCCGCCGGGAGCCTTGGGGTGGGCGACGACCTTGCCCTCCAGGGCGACGTGGCTCTCGTGCAGCGGCAGCCCGTGCAGGCCGGCGCGCTCGAGCACCGCCCGCTCGACCACGCACTGCACGACGCCGGAGCGGTCCCTCAGCAGCAGGAAGCCGACGCCGCCCAGGTCGCGTCGCGTCAGGACCCAGCCCTGGAGGCGCACGTCCTGCCCGGCGCGGCCCCCGAGCTCCCCGGCCAGCGCACGGGGCTGCGCCTCTTCGCTGCTGCTCGTCACGGTGGTGGTCATAACCCTCCTAAGAGAAGACCCCCGAGCCTGGCTCGGGGGTCCTTGGCGCCTCGACTTGATACGCGGCTACGCCCCGAGCCTCCGGGTACGGGGATCGTCGTCCGAATTGAACGGGACGGCCGCGAGCATGGGCGGGAGTCTATCAGCGTCCCCATCGGGTGTCAACGCGCCGGTCGCCTGCGTGGGCCGGTCAACCGCCGCGCCCCAGGACGCGCTTGATGGCTGCCACGTGCGGCGCGTCCTTGGGCCTGCCCGCCGCCTCCTTGAAGCGCAGCACGGCCTCGAGGCTCACGCACGGCACGCCCGCCACCGGCTCGGCGCCGTCGACGAGGGCGTCCAGGTCCTCGCCCATCCAGCCGGACCACACCTCGACCTCCAGGTCGGGGAGGCTCACGCACAGGTCCTCCTTGCCGCTCTTGGGCGTACCGAGCTCGAGGGCGCGCTCCCACGCGGGACCGCGGGCCACGACGTCGACGTCGCCGGCCTCGTCGAGGAGGCCGTGGAGCACCAGCACGGCGCTGGCGTGCACCGCCCAGTGCCCGGCCGGCAGCGCGAGCGCGGCCAGCACCTCCTTGATCCTCGCGGCGTCCATCCTTGACGGGAGAGTAACCCGCGGGCCGCTGGCGGGCTGCCCGTTCGATGAGCGTCGCGTTCACCCGTGGCGGCCCCGCCCTTACCTTTCTCGTGGGCGCGTGCCCTACCTTCTAGGCATGAACCCTGTGAGTGGAGCGCTGACCCGCCGCGTCGCCGCGGCCATCCTGGCCCTGAGCCTGTCGGCGCCGGCGGTGGCCGCCGGTGACACGGTCACCCTCGACGACCTCTTCGGCGCCGACCGCTGGCGGCTCGTGAGCGTCACGTACGCCGGCGAGACCATCGCCTTCGCCCCCGACGCGGGCGCCGAGTTCGTCGTGAGCGAGCTCGGGCAGCTAGCCGGCACGGCGGGTTGCAACCGGCTCGTAGGCACCGCCGCGCTGGGCACCGACGGCCAGGCGAGGTTCCACCCCGTGGCCTCCACGCTGATGGCCTGTCCCGAGCCCGCCATGAGCCACGAGAGGGCGTTCGTCCAGGCCCTCGAGGCCGTCGAGAGGTACGAGGTCGGGGAGGGCCAGGTGAGGTTCCTGGGGCCAGGCGTCGAGGTCGTCTTCGTGCCGGTCACCAGCCAGGAGGGCTGAGCGGTACGGGGCCGCGCGGCCCCAGGCGGGTCACGGGCGCAGGGCCCGAGGTCTCGCCCTCGCCCTCAGGCTCCGTGCTCCACGACCACGGCCAGGACGCCAGAGTCGCAGCGCACCTTCACGCGCCCGCCGGCAGCGGCGTTGGACACCCCCAGGCCGACGCCGACGGGCAGCTCCAGGGCCTCTACCGGGTACCGCAGCCCCGCGGCGGTGGCCACGGTCCCGCCGGACAGGGCCAGGAGGCTCACCGTCGTCGCGGCAGGCAGGTCCGCCTCGTAGGGCGTCCCTGGCACGCACACGCGCGCCTCGTGCGTGCCACCCGCCAGCGTGACGGGGAAGGGCGGGTCCCCCTGGGCCGCCCGCGCCGCGATCAGGAGCGCCGCCAGGCTCTGGTCCAGCCTGTCGCCGAAGGCCCCGATCACCCGCACTGCAGTGGCGCCCCGCTCGCGCGCCGCGGCGATGGCCAGCTCCAGGTCCAGCTGGTCCTTGGCGCGCGGGTAGCTCTCCACGCGCACGCCGGGATGGGCGCTCAACGTCTCCTGGGTGAGGCTGTCCAGGTCGCCGACCACTAGGTCCGGGGTCAGGCCGAGCGCAGCGGCGTGGCGCAGGCCACCGTCGGCCGCCACGACCACCTCGACGCCCTCGAGCAGCGGCGCCGTCAGCCGCGCGGCCGTCAAGTCGCCACCGGCGAGGACGAGGGCGACGAGTCCAACTGGCGTTCCAGCGCCGCTCACTGGCCCTCACCGGCGGGCAGGATGCACCAGGCCGTCGCCGGCGCCACCAGGTCGAAGCTCGCGCCGGGAACGGGCTCGCTCACCAGCTCGCGGCCGTGCCCGCGCCACACGACCTGGGCGTCCCAGGCCGGGACGCGCACGGTGAGGCGCCAAGCGAGGCCCTCGCGCCGGGCCTCGTTGACCGTGGCCGCGACGCCCGACCCCCTGGGGGCCGCCAGCGTCACCGCCTCGGCGCGCAGCAGTAGGGCCTGGCCGGGACCGGGCGCCCGTGCCAGGCCGGCGGCCCTGGCGACGCGCACCGCCTCCTCACCCTCCCAGACGTTCTCGTGGCCGAGGAAGCGCGCCGTCCAGGCGTCCGCCGGCGCCTCCAGGAGCTCCGCCGCGGTCCCCGCCTGCACCACGCGTCCGGCCCGCATAACGGCCACGGCGTCGGCCACCGCGAAGGCCTCCACCTGGTCGTGGGTGACGTAGACGGCCTCGGCGTCGCTGGCGTCCAGGAGCCGCGCGACCTCGGCCCTCAGCTCGGTCCTAAGAGCCTCGTCGAGGTTCGACAGCGGCTCGTCGAGGAGCAGCAGCCCCGGCCCGGGCGCCATCGCCCTGGCGAGCGCCACGCGCTGCTGCTGGCCCCCCGAGAGCTCGGTGACGCGCCGCCGCCCCAGGCCCGCCAGACCCACGAGGGCGAGCATCTCCTCGACGCGCAGGTGGCGGGACTCGGGGTCCCAGCGCCTCTCCACGAGGCCGAAGGCGACGTTGTCGGCCACGTTCAGGTGCGGGAAGAGCGCGAAGTCCTGGAAGACCATGCCGAGGTCGCGCTTCTGCGGGGGCAGGCGCGTGACGTCGCGGCCGTCCATCAGCACGCGTCCGTCGTCGGGCGGCACCAGGCCCGCGATGAGCCTGAGCAGCGTGCTCTTGCCGCAGCCGCTGGGCCCGAGGAGCGCGAGCGTGGCTCCGGGCGGCACCTCCAGCGTCACGGCGTCGACGGCCCGCACCGGGCCGTAGCTCTTCGAGAGGCGCTCGACGCGAAGGCCCATGTCCTCGCGGCATCATAGCCGCGCCCGTCAGAACTCCCCACGGTCGCGGCGCTGCAGGACGAGCATCACCAGCGTGGTCACGGCCATCAGCACCAGCGCCAGGCCCAGCGCCGCGCCGTAGTTGGTGATGCCGGGCCGCGACAGCCTGTCGTAGATGGCCACCGGCAGCGTGGCGAACTCGGGACGCACCAGGAGGAGGGACGCTCCGAACTCGCCGAGGGACACGGCGAACGCGAACGCCGCCGCCACGGTCATCGACGACCGCAGCTGCGGCAGCTCCACGCGCCAGAGAGTGCGCCACGGACCCGCGCCGAGCGTGGCGGCGGCGCCGGCCTGCCCCGCGGGCAGGGCGCGGAGGGCCGGCAGGAGCGTGCGCGTGACGAACGGGAAGGCGATGAGCGCGTGCGCCAGTGGCACGCCCCAGAAGGTGGCCACCAGCCACGGGTAGGTGATCAGGTAGCCGAACCCCAGCGTCACGGGGCTGGTGGCGAGCGGGAGCAGCGAGAGACCGTCGAGCCAGCGCCAGCCGCCGCGGGCCACCGCGTAGGCGAAGGCGGTGCCCAGCGCCAGCGCCAGGGCCGTGGACGCCGCTGCGAAGGCCAGGGAGTTGCGCAGGCCGAGTCCGAGCGTGGCGAAGCCGACCGACCGTGGGGACTCGAGCATCGCGCGCAGGTTGGCGCCCGAGGGGAACGAGCCGTCTGGACCGGTGAGAGCCTGCGCGGCGAGCGCCACCAACGGCGCCAGCACCACCGCCCCGACGACGAGCAGGTCGGCGCCCAACAGCGCCGCGCCGAGGCCGCGCGGCCGCTCCTGCGTGGCGGGCGCGGCCGCCAGGGGCACCGCCAGACGCGCCTGCAGCCGCGTGTAGGCCCAGCCGAGGCCGCCAACCACGACGAGCTGCACCAGCGCGAGGGCGGCCGCCGCGTCGAGCTGCAGGAGCCGCAGCGTGAGCCTGTACAGCTCCACCTCCAGCGTGGCGAACCGCGCCTGCGGGGCGAGGATCAGGATCACGCCGAAGCTCGTGAAGCAGAAGATGAACACCAGGGTGGCGGCGGCGACGGTCGCCGGCAGCGCCAGCGGCAGCGTCACGCGCCACAGCGCGCGCCACGGGCCGGCGCCCAGTGTGGCGGCCGCCTGCTCGAGGCGCGGGCCCAGGCCCTCCAAGAAGCCCGAGACCAGGCGCGCCACGACCGCGAAGTTGTAGAAGACGTGCGCCGCCAGCACCAGCGCCAGCGTGCCGCGCAGGTCCACGCCCAGCACGCCGCGCGGCCCGGCGAGCGCCAGGAACCCCATGCCCGCCACCACGGTGGGCATGACGAAGGGCACGCTGAACGCCGCCGTGAGCAGGCGGCGCCCGGCGAAGCCGTAGCGCGCCAGGAGCAGCGCCGTCGGCAGGCCGAGAGCGACGGTGAGGAGCGTGGAGACGAGCGCCTGCCAGGCGGTGAACCACAGCCGGCCCAGGTAGTAGGGGTCGGTGAGCGTCCCCAGCAGGCCGGCGCCGACCTGGGCCCCTTCCGGCGCGACGCCGCGCCAGACGATCGCCGCCAGGGGCACGAACAGGGCCAGCGTGAGGAACGCCAGCGCCGCGGCGCCTGTGGCGTGCCCGAGCCAGGACCGAGCCATGACGGAAGTGTACGGCCGCCCGCCGGACGCGACTTATGCTTGCCCCAGCTTGCAAGGCTTCCGCCCGCAGACCGGCGCCCGCTACATCGAGCGCCGTCGCCTCCTCGATAGACTGCCCGACGAGCCCGGCTACGTCGTGTGGCTGGAGGCGCCGTACGGCTACGGCAAGAGCGTGCTGGCCAGCCAGTGGGCGCAGGGGCTCGAGGCCGCGGGCTGGAGCGTCGTCTGGCTCTCGGGGCGGTACGTGGACCTGCGCTCGACCGTGGCCTCCGTGCTCGGCGTGCCGGGGCACACGCCGTGGGCAGTGCTCCTCGACGTCCTCCTCGGCAGCCGCGCCTTGGTGGTGCTCGAGGACCTCGAGGGCCTCGCGGACCACGAGGAGCTGACGCCGCTGCTGCAGGACCGGCGTGGCCTCGTCCTGCTCGCGAGCCGCGCGGGGCTGGCGGCCTCGGAGCTCCCTCGGCTGCGCACCATGGGCCGCCTGGTCCACGTGACGGCGGCCGAGCTGGCGTTCACGCCCGAGGAGGCCGTCGAGCTCGTCGCGGACGAGGCCGTCGGCCGCCGCCTGCGCGAGCTGACGGACGGCTGGCCGCTGCCGCTCCATTTCGCCGCCATCACGGGCGAGCTGCCCGACAGGTCGCCGCTCCTCGAGGGGATGAGGGCGAGCCTCTCCGACGCCGAGTGGGAGGAGGCCCTGCTGCTGGCCACGCTGGCTCAGCTGCCGCCCGACGCGGCGACGGCGGCCACCCGTCGCCTGGCCAAGAGCGGGTTCGTGCAGCTCGGCGAAGCGGGCTACAGGCTGCACCCGCTGGCCTCGGAGCACCTCCTGGCCGAGCACCGGGACGAGGCGCGCGCGGCCCTGGAGGCGCACGGGCGCAGGCTCCCGCCGCTGCTCTTCGGCGAGGCGCTGGAGAGGTGCGGCGACCACGAGGCGCTGGCGGAGCTCTTCGAGCAGCCGGGCTCCGGCATCCACAAACAGGCGCCGGAGACGCTGGTGCGTTGGGAGGGCCTCCTAGCGAGCCCCGCGACGGCCAAGCGCCACATCACCGTGGCCGGGGCGCTGAGGATCCTCGGCCGCATGCCGGAGGCCGTGGAGCGGCTCAGGGCCGCGCTCGCCACGCCGCACCTGACGCCCGACGACGAGGTACTGGCCCTCATGGGCCTCTGTTGGGCCCTGGGGTTCGGCGACCCCGAAGCGGCCGCGGCCGTCGTGCGCAGGGGAGAGGAGCTCGTCGGCCAGGTGGACGCGGAGCTGGCGGGCCGGTTCCTCTCCGACGCCTCGATGGTCGACGTCATGTCCGGCCGTCTCGACGACGCTGCCGTCAAGCTGACGCGCGCGCTGCGCGTGCTGCCGCTCGACAGCCCGTTCCGGACCGGCGCACACATCAACCTGGCGCTCAACCGCTGGGACAGGCACGGCGACTACGACGGACGTCTCGCGGCGCAGGCCATGACGTTGGAGGACGTGTGGCGGCTCTACCCCAGCGACGCCCCCGGCCAGTGCCGCGACCTGGCGATGCTGCACCTCTGGGCAGGCGACCGCGAGAGGGCGCGCGAGTACCTGGAGCAGGCCGTCGCGGGCGGGCGCTCGAACCCGCTGGTGCGCCTGGAGGCCAGGGCCGCTCTGGCCTACCTGGACGGCGACGTGTCCGCCCTGCCGGGGCTGCTGGAGACGGCCGTGCGGTGGCAGGACCCCTACACGGTGGACGTGGTGGCCATGTACGCGATCGACTCCCTGCCGCTACAGGGGCACCTGGCCACGGCCCGCGCCTGGTTCGACGCCGTCACGCAGCCGCGGCTGGCGGCCGCTCCCTTCGCCGTCCGGCTGGCGGCGGCCGGGAAGGCGGCTGAGGGTCTCGCGGCGCTGGACGCCGTCCTCGACGGCGCCGACGAGCGCGACTACAAGCTCTACCTGCTCGCCGCCCGCTACCGCGTGGGCCGCAGCGCGGAGGACCTCGAGTCGTTCCTCGCGCAGACGACGGCCGGCGCCCGCCTGCTCCCCGGCTTCGTCCCGCTGGAAGAGCTGCCGCGGGACCGGCCGGAGCTCGCCGCGGCGTACCCGGTCGCGGAGGTCCTGCCCTCTGGGTGGCGTGAGGCCGCGGAGCTGCGCGTCCTCGAGGCGCCCGACATGGAGCTCACGCTCCTGGGAGCCTTCGAGCTGCGCGTGCTGGGGCGTCCCGTCGAGCTCACCGACAGGCTGAAGCAGCTGGTGACGCTCTTCGCCATCGGCCGTAGCCGGCAGCAGGTGGCCGAGGCGCTGTGGCCCGAGGTGGACGCGGTGAAGCAGCGCAACAACATGGGCGTGCAGATGAGCCTCCTCCGCGCGGCCGTAGAGCCGTGGGGCTTGCCAACGTACGTCGTGAAGGACGGGCTGCAGCGCCTCTCCTCTGACCACGACAGGCTGTGCCGCGCCCTGGCCGCCGGCGACGCGGACGAGGTCGCCCGCCTCTACCGCGAGCCGTTCGCGGGGGGCTTGGACGTCGACGCCGTCGCCGATCACGGGGACCACCTGCGCCGCCGCGTCCTCGAGTGCCTGACCGCCGCGGCCGCCGGCGCCGAAGACGCCGTCGCGGCCTCCTACCTGTCGCGTGCGCTGGAGGTGGACCCCCTCAACGAGGAGGTCCTGCGCGACCTTCTGGCGCGCCTGAGGGCGGGCGGCAGGACGCAGGCGGCCCGCCGCCACCTGGCGGAGTTCGCCTCGCGTCTGCGGGCGGAGATGGGGCTCGAGCCCCTACCCGAGACGCTCGCCGTGCTCGAGGGCTGACGCCGTCTAGCCGGCCGCCGAGCCGCGCGCGTACACCCGCCGCCGGACGCCGACTCGGAGGCGGGCTGAGCCCTCGACCGTTGACAGGCAGCAGACCGGCCGTCTAGAGTCGGGCGGTCATGGCAGCCCTCCACCTCCTCCACACCCCGCGTGCCGCGGCGCCCGTCGGTGCCGTGCTTCTGGCGCCGCTGGGACTTGGTGGCGGAGTGGGAGAGGTCTGCCCTGTGACCGGTCATTAGCTGACTCCTCGATAAGAGAAGACCAGGCCGCGGGCGACCCAGAAGGAGCCCGCGGCCTTCCTTTCGCGTGCGCGGCCCGGGCGGGGAGAAGCGAGCAGCACGCACCACCTGACGGAACGAACGAGGAGAGATGATCACTCGAGCCACCACTACCGACGTGTCAGCGCCTTCCGAGGCGTCGATGCTCGCGCTACTGCGGCGCTACCTGGCGCCGCTCAAGGGCATGGCCGGCCTCATGGCCGTGCTGCTGCTGGCCGCCACCGGGCTGCAGCTGCTGGTGCCGCAGATCATGCGCCGCTTCATCGACGGCGCCCTGGCCGCCGAGCCTGGCTCGCGGCTGACGTCACTGGCGCTGTCGTTCCTCGTCGCCGCCGTGGCGACGCAGCTCCTCAACGCGCTCGCCACCTACGTGGCGGCCGCGGTGGGCTGGCGCGCCACCAACCACCTCCGCGAGGACCTCACCCGCCACACCCTCGACCTCGACATGGGCTTCCACAACGCCCGCACGCCGGGCGAGATGATCGAGCGCATCGACGGCGACGTGACGAGCCTGTCGAACTTCCTGTCGCAGTTCTCGGTGCGCGTCTTCGGCGGGCTCCTGCTGCTCGTGGGCATCCTCGTGGCGTTGTGGGTGGAGGAGCCCCTGATGGGGGCCGCGCTCAGCGCCTTCGTGCTGCTCGAGTTCGTCGTGCTCACGCTCACGCGGCGCGTGGGCGTGCCGGCCTCGAACCTCGAGCGCGAGGCCAACGCCAAGCAGTTCGGCTTCATCGAGGAGCGCCTGCAGGGCCTCGACGACCTGCGGGCCAACGGCGCAGGGGAGTACTCGCTGCACCGCTTCCGCGGCCTGATGCGCGGCGTCTACCGGGACACGCGGCGCGCCTGGATGCTCAGGAGCGTCGTCTGGCTCTCCAGCTACGGCCTGTTCGTCGTGGGCCTGGCCGTCACCGTCGGCACCTCCATCTACCTGGTGCGGCGCGGCGACATGAGCGTGGGTACGGCCTACATGGTCTTCCAGTACCTGTTCATGCTGCAGAACCCCATCGAGCAGATCACGCAGCAGCTGCAGGAGCTGCAGAAGGCCGCCGCCGGCGTGCAGCGCGTGGGCGAGCTGTTCAGGACGCGCTCGGCCCTGCCGCCCGGCGGCGAGGCCGACCTGCCTGCCGGCCCGCTCTCGGTGACGTTCGAGGACGTGGACTTCCACTACCTGGACGCCAGCGAGGACCAGCTGACGCTGCGCGGCGTGTCGTTCCACCTCGCCCCCGGCCGCCGGCTCGGGCTGCTGGGCCGCACGGGCTCGGGCAAGACGACGCTGACCCGTCTCCTGTTCCGCCTCTACGACCCCAGCTCGGGGAGCGTGAAGGTCGGCGGCGTCGACACGCGCGACGTCGACCTGCAGCTGCTGCGGTCCCGCATCGGGCTCGTGACGCAGGACGTGCAGCTCTTCCGCGGCACCCTGCGCGACAACCTCACGTTCTTCGACCCCACGGTGCCGGACGACGTGATCCTCGGCGTGCTGGAGGAGCTGGGGCTCGGTCCCTGGCTGCGCGGCCAGGAGAAGGGCCTCGACACGGAGCTCGACTCTGGCGGCCGCAACCTCTCGGCAGGCGAGGCGCAGCTGATCGCCTTCGGCCGCGTGTTCCTCAAGGACCCCGGCCTCGTGATCCTCGACGAGCCCTCGTCGCGCCTGGACCCCGTCACCGAGCGCCGCCTCGAGGTGGCCTTGGAGCGGCTGCTGCACGGCCGCACTGCGATAGTCATCGCGCACCGACTGGAGACCGTCGAGCGCGTCGACGAGATCATGGTCATGGACCGCGGCCGTGTCGTGGAGGCCGGTCCCCGCGCCGCCTTGGCTGCGGACGAGGACTCCCGCTACTCGCGCCTGCGGCGTGCCGCCCTGGCGCTCGACCTCAACGTCGCCGGCCGCGCCGGCGCCGCGCGGCTCGCTCCGGAGGACGCCGAGCTGCTGGAGGACCTGGCATGAGCTTCGACTCGAACCCGCTACTGCTGACGCTACGGCTGGTGCGTCAGCGACGCCCGCTGTTCATCGGCACCACCTTGCTCTGGGCCCTCATCCACCTGCTGCCCGTGCTGACGGGCGTGTTCACCAAGGGCGTGTTCGACGCGCTCTCCGGCGCCGCGCCCACCGGCTGGGACGCGTGGACGTTCCTGGCACTGGCCCTGGCGCTCGACGTGAGCCGTATCGGCGTGTTCGTGGCCGGCGTGCGCACGTGGTCCAGCTACTGGTCGGAGCTGACGCTGCACGTGCGCCACAACGTGCTGCGGCACCTGCTCACCGCCGACGGCTCGCGCCGCCTGCCCGACTCGCCAAGCGAGGCGGTGACGCGCTTCCGCGACGACGTCTCCGACCTCGGCGAGTACGTCGAGAACTGGGTGGACTTCTGGGGCTTCGCGCTCTACGGCGTGGTGGCGCTGGCCATCATGCTGTTCATCGACCCGCTCCTCACGCTGCTCGCCTGCGTGCCCCTGCTGCTGACGCTGGTGCTGACCAGCTACATGCGCCCGCTCATCAGGACTGCCCGGCGGGCCTCGCGCGAGGCCACCAGCCGCGTGACCGACTTCCTCGGCGAGACGTTCGGCAGCGTCCAGGCCGTCAAGGCGTCGGGCCGCGAGGGGAGCGTGCTGGCGCGCTTCCAGAGGCTCAACGAGGCGCGGCGCGAGCGCGCCCTCAAGGACACCGTCCTCACCGAGCTCTTCCGCAACGTCACCGACAACATGGTCCACGTGGCCACCGGCGTGGTGCTACTCGTGGGCGCGAACGCCCTGCGCCAGGGCACCTTCACCGTCGGCGACTTCGCCCTCTTCGTCACCTACCTGCCGCGCCTCACCGGCGTGATGTCGTTCGTGGGCCTGATGTTCGTGCAGCACAAGCGCACCGGCGTCGCCTACGAGCGCCTTGGCCGGCTGATGGTCGACGCGACCGTGGAGCGGCTGATCGAGCCGCGCGACTACGGCCTCGAGCGGGCGCAGGAGCCTTACGTGCCCACGCCTCCCGAGGCCGACCCGCTGGTGGAGCTGAGCGTGCGAGGGCTCACCTACCGGCACCCGGGCGCGGACGAGGGCGTCGAGGACGTCTCCTTCACGGTCCGCCGCGGCGAGTTCGTGGTCGTCACTGGCCGGGTGGGGGCGGGGAAGACGACGCTCCTCAGGGTGCTCCTCGGCCTGCTGCCGAAGACCTCCGGCGAGGTGCGCTGGAACGGGCGTCTCGTAGATGACCCGGCGACGTTCTTGGTGCCGCCCCGCACCGCCTACACGCCGCAGGTGCCCAGGCTGTTCTCCGACACGATGCGCGAGAACGTCCTGCTGGGGCGCAGGGCCAGCGACGAGGAGGTACGTCGCGCCCTCGACCTGGCCGTGCTCTCCGCCGACGTAGAGCAGCTCCACATGGGGCTCGAGACCGAGGTGGGCACGCGCGGCGTGCGCCTGTCAGGCGGCCAGGTGCAACGCGCCGCCGCCGCGCGCATGTTCCTCACCGGCGCCGACCTGCTGGTATTCGACGACCTCTCGAGCGCGCTCGACGTGGAGACCGAGCGCCGGCTATGGGACGGCCTGTTCGCCGACCGCGACGTCACCTGCCTGGTCGTGTCGCACCGCCGCGCGGCGCTGGAGCGCGCCGACAAGGTGATCGTCATGGACGGCGGGCGCGTCGTCGCCAGCGGCTCCCTGGCGGAGGTGGCGCGGCACGCGCCCGAGCTCGCCGCGCTGTTCGCGGCCGAGCAGGAGAACGGGCAGCTGGTAGCGGCCCCTTAGGCGCGCGTAGGCAGAGGTCCCAGCCACTAGCGGCTCGGGCTGGGACCTCTCCGCGTACGGCCCCTACCTGAGCGCGGCGGGGTCGCGGCCCTGCAGCACCACGGCGGTCCACTGGGTGAGCCAGCGCTCCTGGTTCCCCGCCACCACCGCGGGCGGCAGCGGCGCGGCCACGGCCTCCTCCGGGAGCGTGCCGAAGCGCTCGAACTCCGGCGGCACCGCGGCGTCCCGACGCACCGGGGCCACGAACATCTCCAGCGGGATGGCCTCCTGCGTCTCCTTGGAAAGCAGGAACTCCACGAAGGCCTCGGCGGAAGCGCGCACCCGCGTGCCGGCGAGGACGCCAACGGCCTCCACCTGTCTGTAGGCGCAGCCGGCGCAGGCGAGGTTCGCGGTGGGCGACTCGTCGAGGGGCTCCCCGGCGAAGATCACCTCGGCGGCGGGGCTGGTGGCGTACGAGACGACCACGGGCCTGTCGCCCCCGTAGCGGCTGAACGCCGTGTAGTAGGCGTCGGTCCAGCCGTCCGTCACGAGCACGCCGTGCTCCTCGGCGGCGTCCCAGAACTCCAGCCAGTCGGCGAAGCCGCCGCGGGCCTCCGCCGGCGCGGCGGGCTCGACGCCCGCTGCCGGGTCGCCGAAGTAGGCGACGGTGGCGAGCATGAAAGCCAGGCCCGCGCTGGAGGTGGCCGGGTTCTGCACGGCGGTGAGGGGCGCCAGCTCCTCGCTGGCCAGGTCGGCGAGTGTCAGGCTCGAGGGGTCTATGCCGGCGGCCGCGAGGGCCTCGACGTCGTAGTTGGGCACGACGAAGCCCACGTCCACCGGCGTCACGAGGTGCCGGTCGTCGAAGGCGTAGACCGGCGTCACGTGGGCGAGCGAGGGGCTCTCGTAGGGCTCGAACACGCCCTCGTCGGCGGCGCGCTGCCACAGCCCCTCGTCGACGCCGAAGAGCACGTCGGCTATGGGCCTGCCCTTGGTGAGGATGGCGCGGTTGAGCGCCTCGCCGGCGTCGCCGCCAGAGACGAACACCACGTCGATGCCGGTCTCGGCCTCGAAGCGCTCGACGAGCTCCGTCGGCAGGGAGAACGAGTCGTGGGTGAGCACGCGCAGCTGCTGTGCCACGGCGCTCCCAGCCAGGGCCAGGATGGCCAACGCCTTGATGAAGGACCTTGTCCTCATGGCGTCCTCTCCGTCACCGGTCGGACGCGTCCGGCGTATCGCCGGGCCTGCGTCACGCTCCCTCCGCCCGCATTACCGGGGTCAGGTTCCTAGGGTCTGATCTCAGCCCGCGCGCGACGCGCACGGACACCCCTGGTGACACCCCGAACATAGCCAGCCCAGGGGCTTGGCGGCAACGTCCCGGCTACCAGTGCGCGCGTGGAGGTCTCGGGCTCGAACGGCGCCTCTGCGGCCGCGCAGGCCGGGGGAGGTCAGCTCGCCGGCCGCGCCTCCGCCGGCGCAGGCTCGCTGGTCGCGCCGCGCTGGTCGGGCGGCAACCGCCACGACGCCAGGGCCGCCGTGGCGGCGAAGAGCACCGCCGTCACCACGAAGAGGGCGCGGTAGTCGGGGGCGTCGGGCGTAGCGCCGATGGTTATGACGGCGCCCGCCAGCAGGGGCGCGGCGGCGCGGGACGCGGCGCCGACGGAGTTGTCGAGGCCGTACACGGAGCCGGCCATGGACGGGTCGGTGAAGCGCGCCAGCATGGCGCTCACCGCCGGCAGCACCCCGCCTACGGCGAACCCGACGGCGACGTTGAGGAGCACCAGCTGCCACACCTCCGTCACCAGCGACATGGGCGCGTAGAAGACCGCGGTCAGCAGCGCCGAGGCCACCAAGACGCGCTTGTGGCCGACGCGGTCGCCGAGCCTGCCGAGGACGACGCCGCTTATGGTGCCGGCCAACGACGCCGCGCCGATGGCGAAGCCGGTGTAGATGCTCGACAGCTCGTCGCGCAGCGTCAGCGTGGCGATGAACAGCGGCAGGTAGGGCATGATCATCGTCCGCCCCAGCCAAGCCGTGAAGCGCAGCAGGTAGGTGACGGGCACGCCGGGAACGCGCAGCACCGTGCCCCACTGGCCGAACATTCCGCTGATCAGCCGGCCCTTGCGCTCCGGTGGCGTGAACTGCTCGTGTACGCCGAACAGCACCAGCAGGCCGCCGAGCGTCAGCAGCACGCCGGTGACGATGAACGACATGCGGATGCCCACGAGGTACTCGAGGAACCCGCCCATGATGGGCCCCACCGAGATGCCGGCCCACTGGCCCGTCTGCAGCAGGCCCATCGCGTAGCCGAGGCGCTCGCGCGGCACCGAGGCGGCCACCATGGACGCCGAGGCCGACACCACGCCCGTGACGAGACCCTGCACGAGCCTGAGGAGGACGAGCTCCTCGGCGTTGCGCACGAACCCCATGAGCACCACGAGGACGGCGCCGCCGATCAGCGAGCGCAGCACCATGGGCTTGCGGCCGTAGCGGTCCGACAGGGAGCCCCATATCGGCGAGGCGATCATCATCGCCACGCCCTGCAGGCTGTAGACCATCGCCACGAGGAAGACGGTGGAGGAGCCGGTAGAGGAGCCGAGCTCCTCCACGTAGGTCGGCAGGAAGGGGAAGATCGTCGAGAACCCCATCGAGGCCAGCAGCTGCGCCAGGAACATGATCGTCACCGTGCGCTGCCAGCTCGACTTCATCGCGGGGACCGCCTCCTAGCCCCGGCGGCGTGGGCGTCCGAGGGGCCGCCGGCGGCGTCGGCCATGTTACTCCCAGCCGGCGACGGGGTCCCGCCGCGAGTGCGGAGGCGCCAACGGCGACTCCGACGGCGCTAGGCTCCGGTCGACGGGTACCGCGTGGCCGTGAAGGGGGAGGGCATGACCGAGCTGGCTGCTACCGGCCGTTATGGGACCGAGGCGGGAGGTCTCTCGTGAGCCGCTGGGAGGTGGCGTTCCTGCGCTGCGCCTTGGCGTGGCTGGTGCTGGCGGGGCTAGCCGGGATGGCTATGGCGGTGTGGCCGCACCTAGCGGGCGCGATCGCGCCCACGCACGGGCACCTCGGCCTGACCGGGTTCATGCTCTCGATGGTCATGGGCGTGGCCTACTGGATGCTCCCCCGCCCCGGGGGCGTGAGGCAGGCCGGCTACGAGGCCGTCACCTTCGCGCTCCTGCAGGCGGGGATGGTGGCGCGCGTGGTGGGGGAGCCGTGGTGGCGCCTCACCGGCGAGCCACTGCCACACGCGCTCTTCGCGCTGAGCGGCGGCCTGACCTTCGCGGCCATCGTCGCGTTCGTCCTGGCGATGAGCCGGCGCGTCGTGACCGTGGAGGCCATACGCGCGGCAGCGCGTCCGCGGGGCGCCAGGTCGACGCCGCCGGAGCACGGCGGCTGAGCCACGAGGAAGGGCGCCCGGTGGGTGACCGGGCGCCCGCGCTGTTCCTCTCGTGCTCGGTTGTCAGTCGGCCGACTCGATGACCTTGGTGCCAGCCATCGTGTCGCCCAGCCTGCGGCCCTCTGGGTCGGTGAAGACCCTGACGAGCTCGATGATGCCGAGCACCGCTGCGGCGATGATCGTGGGGAAGTAGAGGATCCAGCCCAGGACAGGGATCACGAGCAGGAAGGTGGCGAGGGAGCCGAGGCAGAGCGTCCAGTTGCGCCGTATGGAGGTGGCGAAGTCCATCTTCTGGCCGTCCTGGCGCACCGGCCGCAGGCCCATCAGCTTCTTGCCGATGGAGCGCCCGTCCATGAAGTCGAACTCGAAGCCGTCGCGCAGGAGGATGTAGAGCAGCGACGCGATCCATCCGACGTAGGGCACGAACCTGCCGATGATGCCTGCTATGGCGCCGTCGATGATGGCGGCGATGGCGCGCTTGGCGACGTCCGACTTGGCGCTGGTCGGCGGTGGCGTGGGAGCCGGCGGGACGTAGCTGGGAGCCGGCGCCGGGTCACCCGGCGGCTGGGGGTCCTGGCTCAAGGGGTCGAGCGGGTCGCGGTCGGACATGGCGCTCTCCTTCGCGGCGTACTTCTTGGATTGTCCCCATAACTCTAAGCGTGATCGCTGGCGGGGTCGTGCAGAACGCCATATCCCCCTGGTGGCGGTAAGCTCGGCCCATGGCGTCCGCGCTGCTGCTCGTGCCCACGGAGGGGCGCGCAGGTCTCACCTCGGTGAGCCTGGGCCTGCTGCGGGCCTTGGAGCGGCGCGGCCTGCGCGTGGGCTTCGTGAAGCCCGTAAGGCAGCCCGGCGACGACGGCGGGCCGGAGCGCTCCACCTCGTTCGCCAGGGGCACGACGTCGCTCGACCCGCCCGAGCCGCTACCCTTCGCCAAGGCGGAGGCCCTGCTGGCCGCGGGGCGGCGGCACGAGCTGCTGCAGGAGGCGGTGGCGCTCTACCAGCGCGCCGCCGAGGGCAAGGACGTGGTGGTGGTGGAGGGCCTCACGGCCACGGCCACCTACCCGGAGCTCGACGCCCTCAACGCGCAGGTGGCGCAGGCGCTCGACGCCCTCGTGGTCCTCGTGGCCACCCTAGGCGAGTCCCCCGCGGCCCTCTCGGACCGGCTGCGCGTGGCGGCGGAGCCGTTCGGCGGCACGGCCGCGTCGCGCGTCATAGGCGTGGTCGTCAACAAGCTCGGCGCGGACAGCCGGGCCGTGGCCGGCGCCGCCCGCCCGGAGAACCCGCCCGCGCGCGAGGTGCTGACGCCCGACGAGCTGGTGGCCTTGACGCCCGTGCTGGCCTCAGGGGAGCTGAGGCTCCTCGGCGCCGTGCCCTTCGACCCGCGGCTGTCGTGGCCGCGGACGCGCGACATGGCGCGCCACCTGGGCGCCACGGTGGTCGTGGAGGGCGAGATGGACACCCGGCGCGTGGCCGACGTCTCGCTGGTGGCCAGGACGGTGGGGAACATGACCCACCGGCTGCGCCCTGACGCGCTGCTCATCACCCCGGGCGACAGGGACGACGTGATACTCGCCGTCGCCATGGCCGCCCTCAACGGCGTGCCGCTGGCGGGGCTGGTGCTCACGGGCGGCATCGAGCCGGACCCCAACGTCATGCGGCTGTGCGCCCGCGCCTTCTCCACGGGCCTGCCGCTCTTGGCCGTGGACACCGACTCGTACGTCACGGCTGCGCGGGCCGCCGCCCTCGACCCCGAGGTGCCGCTCGACGACGCCGAGCGCCTCGGCTGGGTGATGGACCTGGTCGCCGAGCACCTCGACCTCGACTGGTTGGCCGAGCGCGTGGCCGGCGACCGCGAGCCGCGCCTCTCGCCGGCCGCCTTCATGCACCGGCTGGTGCAGCGTGCCCGCGAGGTCAACAAGCTCATCGTCCTGCCCGAGGGTACCGAGCCGCGCACCATACGGGCCGCGGCCTACTGCGCCGAGAAGGGCATCGCCAGGTGCCGGCTGCTGGGCGACCCCGAGGAGGTGTCGCGCGCCGCCGAGGCCGTGGGCGTGACGCTGGGGCCGGGCGTGGAGGTGCTGGCGCCCACGGACGAGCTCAGGGAGCGCTACGTGGCGCCCATGGTGGAGCTGAGGAAGCACAAGGGCCTCACAGAGGACGGCGCCAGGAACCAGCTCAAGGACGACGTGGTGCTGGGCACCATGATGCTGGCGGTGGGCGAGGTGGACGGGCTGGTGGCCGGCGCAGTGCACACCACGGCGCACACCGTGAGGCCCGCCCTCCAGCTCATCAAGACCAAGGAGGGGGCGCTGCTCGTGTCCTCCGTCTTCTTCATGTGCCTGCCTGACGAGGTGCTCGTGTTCGGCGACTGCGCCGTGAACCCCGACCCCAACCCCGAGGAGCTGGCCGACATAGCCGTGCAGTCGGCGGACTCGGCGCTGGCCTTCGGCATCCCCGCGCGCGTGGCGCTCATCAGCTACTCCACGGGCGCCTCGGGCGAGGGCGCCGACGTCGAGAAGGTCAAGCTGGCCACCGAGATCGCCAGGTCGCGCCGGCCGGAGCTGCTCATCGAGGGGCCCCTGCAGTACGACGCCGCCACGGTCCCAGAGGTGGCCAGGCAGAAGGCGCCCGACAGCGCCATCGCCGGGCGCGCCACCGTGCTCGTGTTCCCCGACCTGAACACCGGCAACGCCACCTACAAGGCCGTGCAGCGCTCGGCCGGCGTCATCTCCATAGGGCCGATGCTGCAGGGGCTCAGGCGTCCCGTCAACGACCTGTCGCGCGGCGCCTCGGTGGAGGACATCGTCTACACCATCGCGTTGACGGCCATCCAGGCGGCGAGCTGAGCCCCGCGGGCCGGCTCCGCGATGCCGGCTCTCCGCCCCTCCGGACCTATACTGGCGGCTCGTGGAAGCGAGCGCCCAGACACTAGAGCGCCTGTCGTTCGGCCGCGTCCTGGCGGCGCTGGCCGACAGGGCGAGCACGTTCCTGGGCGCTGAGCGCGCCGCGGCGCTGGGCCCGCACCTGGGCCCCGCGGCGGACGACATGCTCAGGCGCACGGCCGAGGTGATCGAGGGCGGCGAGCTGTCGCTCGGCGGCATCGAGGACCTGCGGCCGCTCCTCAGGCGCGTGCGTGAGGGCGGCATGCTGAGCGGCGAGGAGATCCTCTCCGCGGCGTACACGCTCGACGCCATAGCCACGCTGAGGCGCAGCATCGCCGCCTCCAACAGGGCCGCGCTCACAGAGCTGGCGGCGCGCATCGGCGGCTTCGACGGGCTGCTGAGGCTGGTGCGCGAGCAGCTCGACGTTGACGGCAACGTCCGCGACGACGCCACGCCCAAGCTGCGTGACATCAGGCGCCGCCTGGCGCCACTCAGGGGGCGCATCAGGGAGCGCCTGACGCGGCTCCTCGAGGTCCACGCCGCCGACGTGCAGGAGCCGATAATCACGCTGCGCCGCGAGCGCTACGTGATCCCCGTGAAGGCCTCGTCGCAGTCGCGGGTGCCTGGCCTGGCGCTCGACAGGTCCGACTCGGGGGCCACGGTGTTCATCGAGCCGGCCTCGGTTGTGGACCTGAACAACGAGCTCGCGCTCCTCGAGATGGAGGAGCGCGACGAGGTGAGGCGCATACTCCTGGCGCTGTCGCGCCGCCTGGCCGACGAGCCCCTGGTGGACGCGAGCCTCGAGGCGGTGGCCGAGCTCGACGTCGTCAACGCCGCCGCCCGCCTGGCCAAGGACTGGCGCCTCGTGGCCCCCACCTTCGACCCGGACGGGCGCGTGCGGCTCGTGGGCGCGCGCCACCCGCTGGTGGAAGGCTGCGTGCCCAACGACGTGGAGCTGGACGCCGAGAGGCGCCTGCTCGTCGTGACGGGCCCCAACGCCGGCGGCAAGACCGTGCTGCTCAAGACCGTGGGCCTGGCCGCAGTGATGGCCCACAGCGGGCTCTACGTGGCCGCCGACCCCTCCCGGCCGGCCCTGCTGCCGCGCCTGGAGGCGCTGCTCGCCGACATCGGCGACCAGCAGAGCATCGAGGCGTCGCTCTCCACCTACGCCGGCCACCTGCTGAACCTGAAGGCGATAGTCGAGCGCGCGGGCCCGACGACGCTGGTGCTGATCGACGAGCTCGGCTCCGGCACCGACCCCGACGAGGGCGCCGCGCTCTCGCAGGCGATCCTCGAGCGCGTGCTGGCGGGCGGCTCACGCGGCGTCGTCACCACCCACCTGGCGCCCCTGAAGGTGTTCGCCAGCCAGGCCGAGGGCGTGGTGAACGCCGCCATGACGTTCGACCTCGAGCACCTGAGGCCCACGTACCGTCTCGCCGTCGGCCAGCCGGGGCGCAGCTACGCCTTGGCCATCGCCGAGCGCATCGGCCTCGACGCGGGCCTGCTGGCCCGGGCCACCGAGCTGCTGGGCGCCGACGCCGGCCGGCTCGAGTCGCTGCTGGCGACCCTGGAGGAGCAGCGCGCCGCGCTGACCGCCGAGCGCGACGAGGCCCGCCGCCGCACCCAGCTGGCCGTCAAGGAGGCCGAGGTCCTCCGCGAGCAGATCGGCAAACTGCGGGCACGCGAGGAGGAGCTCATGGCCGCGGCCGCCGCCAAGGCGGAGGAGCTGCTGGGCGAGACGCTGCAGCAGGCGGCGCGGCTCAAGCGGACCGCCACCTCGCAGCCGGAGCAGCGCTCGAAGGCCCTGCAGGAGCTGCAGGAGCTGCGCCGCGCCGCCAGGCGCGCGGCGCGGCCGACCGGCGGCGAGACGGCGAGGCCAGCGCCCACGCCCCGGGAGGACCCGTTCCGCCGCGGCGCCACCGTCGAGGTCCCCGCCTACGGGGCCCGGGGGCAGGTCCTCGAGGACAGGGGCGACTCGCTGCTGGTGCAGCTGGGGCTGGTCAAGGTCGAGGTCGGGAAGGCCGAAGTGAAGCCCGTGGTGGAGGAGAGGGCGGCCAAGGGGCGCCCGTCCACGCCGGTGGCTCTCGGCTCTGCCGGCTTCGAGAAGGAGCTCGACGTGCGGGGGGCGCGCGTCGAGGAGGCCCTCGAGGCCGTGCGCGAGTTCCTTGCCGAGGCGCGGGCCCTGAAGGTCGACGCGGTGCGTATCCTCCACGGCAAGGGCACGGGAGCCCTGAGGGACGCGATAAGGCAGGAGCTGAGGGGCTCGCGGGCCGTGAAGGCCTTCGCCGACGCGGTGCCCTACGAGGGCGGGCACGGCGTCACCGTCGTCGAGCTGAGGGCCTGAGGGGGTCTCCGCAGCGCGCCGCGGGTCCGCGCTTCGCCCCTGGTAACCTCGGGCGCATGAACGACGTCGAGAAGCAGTACGTCATCGACGCCCTGGCCGAGGACTCGTGGCGGATGTTCCGCATCATGGGCGAGTTCGTCCAGGGCTTCGAGGAGCTGGCCGGCGTCAACAAGGCGGTGACGATCTTCGGGTCGGCGCGCGTCAAGGAGGACTCGCCGGTCTACGAGTCCGCCAGGCAGCTGGCCCGGGAGCTCGCCCGGGCCGGGTACACGGTGCTCACCGGGGGCGGCCCCGGGATCATGGAGGCCGCCAACCGCGGCGCCATGGAGGCCGGCGGCGAGAGCGTGGGCCTCAACATCGACCTGCCGCACGAGCAGGCGCCGAACCCGTACCAGACGACCTCCGTGAGCTTCAAGTACTTCTTCGTGCGCAAGGTCATGCTCGTCAAGTACTCCACCGCCTTCATCGCCTACCCGGGCGGCTTCGGCACGCTCGACGAGGTCATGGAGGCGCTGACGCTCATCCAGACGAAGAAGATCAAGCCGTTCCCCGTCTACTTCGTGGGCGTCGAGTACTGGCGCGGCCTGGTGCAGTGGTTCCAGTCCACGCTGCTGCGCTCAGGGATGATCGCCGAGAACGACCTCCACCTGTTCAAGGTGGTGGACGACGTCTCGGTGATCCCCAAGGAGATCGAGGAGTACTACCGCAACGCGAACCACGCCGGGTTCAACCTGCCCTGGTGAACTAGGGCGACCGAGCTCGCCTATCCCGACCAGCTCCGCGCGGGGCCCCCGGCCGGAGGTAGAGGGCCCGGGAGCGTTCAGTCGTGGTACGGGGGCAGCGCCGAGGCGCCGAAGACCTGTGCCGCCAGCGACCAGATCTCCTCCGGCTCCATGCCGGCCCCGAGGAACGTGTCGCCGCGCCAGATCTCGACGTGCGGGTGGGGGTCGTCCTGCGTGCCCTGCGCGGCCTCGAGAGTGCCGGAGTTGCCCGTGGTGGCGATGATGTCGCCCTGGCGCACGCGCGCCCCTTCCACGACGCCCTCGGATATCGCCGCCAGGTGTGCGTAGCGCGTGATGAAGCCGCCGGCGTGGCGGATCCACACCTGGCGTCCGCGCAGCTTGTCGAGCAGCTCGGGAGGCGTGTCCAGCGCCGCGGTAGCGTCCGCGATGATCGCGTTGTACTCGGCCAGGGTGTGCTCGACGTAGCCGTGGTCGGCGCGTATGACGACGCCGTCGGCCACCGCGCGGATGGGCGTGCCGTAGTCGATAGGCACGCTCACGGTGCCGGCGTAGAAGTCGAACCCCTCGTGGTAGCCGTTCCTGTAGGCGCGCGGGGCGCCGGGCAGGTGGTTGCGGCGCGACGAGATGGTGGCGCTCTCCACCGGGACGACGTAGGCGCTGGGCCAGCCCCGCACGAACGGCACGTCCTTGAGCTCCACGAGGCGCACGTACGCCCCTGAGGTGCGGACCGGCGGGTTGCTGGCCGCGTGGTCGGCGGCGGTACGGCCCTCCGCGTCGCGGACCGTCGGGTCGGCGCCGGCGTTGAGGAGGTAGACGACCTGCGCGGGCGTGCCCTGCCCAGCGGCCAGCATCAGGGCCGTGAGGCCGTTGCCGGCCTGCTGGTTGACGTCAGCGCCGGCCGCCATGAGCTGCTCGGTGACCTCGGTGGGGGCGTTGAGGGAGATGGCCACCATGAGGGGCGTCAAGCCGGACTCGTTGAGCGCGTGCACGTCCGCGCCCCCGGCGATGGCGGCGGACACCTGCTCAGGGTCGCCGGTCTGCACGACCGTGAAGATGGCGGGGACCGGCGGCGGCGCCGGCGTACGGGGACCGAAAGGTGGCAGGCCGAAGGCGTAGAGGCCGCCGAGGGCCAGGACAGCGACGAGCAGCGCCGCGACCAGGACACGCATGCCGCGATGCTACCAACAGGCCGGGCATGGGTATCGTTGTCGGATGCTGCGAAGCGCCCGCGGAGAGCTGAGGAGCCTTCTCACCGTGGCCGCGCCCCTGGTGCTGGCGCAGGTCGCGCAGAACGGCATGTCGTTCATCGACACGGTGATGGTGGGGCGTCTCGGCGCGGGCCCGCTGGCCGGCCTCGCGCTCAGCGCCACGGCCTTCAACTTCGTCTACCTGCTCACGATGGCCCTGGTCATGGCGGTGAGCCCCGTCGTGGCCCAGGCGGTGGGCGCTGGGCGCCACGCCGACGCCACCAACGCCCTGCGGCACGGCATCGTCCTGGCGCTGGCCCTCTCCGTGCCGGTCGGCGTGCTGGTGCTCAACCTGCCGTCGATCCTGCTGCTGGTAGGCCAGGACCCCGCAGTGGTGGCCGGCTCCCGAGAGTACCTGCCGCTGCTGACCCTCGGCCTGCCCGGCGCCCTGGCGTTCGTCGCCCTCCGCGGCTACCTGGAGGGCCACGGGCAGACGCGGCCGATCATGTTCATCGCAGGCGTCGGCGTGTTCGTCAACGCCGGGCTCAACGAGGTGCTCATCTTCGGCCGCCTGGGGATGCCGGCCCTGGGGCTGAAGGGGGCCGCCATCGCGACGTCGATCACCTACACGCTCATGGGCGTGGCGGCGGCCTTCATCGTGAGCCGCGGCTTCTCCCACAGGCGCGTCTTCCGCGGCTGGCGGCTGGAGCGGCGCGTCATGCGCGAGCTCCTGTCGCTCGGCTGGCCCATCAGCCTGACGCTGGGCTTCGAGGCGGGCCTCTTCTCCGCCGCGGCGCTGATCGTGGGCTACTTCGGCGCCGGCCCGCTGGCCGGGCACCAGATCGCCATCCAGACCGCCTCGCTCCTGTACATGGTCCCCCTGGGCGTGAGCATCGCGACGTCTGTGCGCGTCGGGCAGGAGGTGGGCGCCGGCGACCTCGACGGCGCGCGCCGCGCCGGCTGGACGGGTATCGGCTTGGCCGGCTCGTTCATGTTCCTGACCGCCGCGCTGTACCTGCTGGCGCCGCGCCTCGTGACGTCCGTCTACCTGGACTTGCGCGACCCCGCCAACGCCGAGGTCGTGGGCTGGGCCGTCACCTTCCTCGGCCTGGCGGGGGCGTTCCAGGTCTTCGACGGCCTGCAGGCGGCGGCCGTCGGCGCGCTGCGCGGGCTCAAGGACACGCGCGTGCCCATGCTCCTGACGCTCGTCTCCTACTGGGTCGTAGGGTTCCCCCTGGGGCTCCTGTGCGCCTTCGTCCTCGACCTGGGGCCGCGGGGCATGTGGTACGGGCTGATCGTGTCCCTGGTGGTGGCTGCCGCCCTCCTCACGCACCGGTTCAGGAAGCTGACCCACAGGGCAGAGACGACTGCCGCGCCTTCGGCCGCCTGAGTTATCCTCTGGGGACAGGAGGAGCAGTGGAGACCTTCATCGACATCGGCCGTAACTCGATCTTCGTCCTGCTTGGGCTGACCGTGTTCGCCGCCATCTGCGTGGCCGTGGCCACCTGGTTCGCCAAGAACACGCACGAGCCGCAACCGCACTGAGGACCGGCGGCGCCCCTGGCCGGTGGGCCGGCGCCTACCTCGACGCCCCTGAGCTGACCGTCCCGAGGGCGGCCGCGTTCCTACGCCTGGCCTACGCTGGCACCTTCATGGCGCAGACGCTCGTGGCCGTCCTCGTCGGCGTCGCGGTCACCGCGCTCGCCCCGGGTACGCCGCGGCCGAGCGCGGTCCTCTCTTGGACCCTGGTGGCGCTGGCCGGAGCGCAGCTGCCCATCGGACTCGCCTCGCTGGCGCGGTTGGCCGCCGTCTCGAGCCGCCAGGCAGCGCTGTCGCGCGCCGTGTTCTCCGGGGTGACCCTCTCAACGACCTCGTGGTTCGCTGCCCTGGCCATGGCCACCGGCCAGAGGGGCGCGCCCGTCTTCGTGCTGCTGGCGACCCTGCTGTTGGCTTACGGGCTCGGCTTCATCGCCACGGGCCGCCTGGCCCGCGCCGCCGCCTCCTGCCCGCCGCGTATGGGCCCGCCGCCCGAGGCGGCCTGACCCGGGCAGACGTAGCTCAGGCGTCGTAGCGGGCGTCGCGCAGTATGTGGACCATGTCCAGCGCCTGCGCCGTGCCGAGCACCACGCAGTCGGCCGCGTTGGGAGCCACGCCGACCGGGATCGACGTGACCGCTCCCAGGTAGGCGTCGAGGTTCCTCAGCAGCGCCCCGCCGCCCGTCATGACGATGCCGCGCTCGATGACGTCGGAGACCAGCTCCGGCGGCGCCTGCTCGACGACCTTGCGCAGGCCGGCGGCGATCTTCTCCAGCGAGGGCTTGAGCGCGGTGACGACGTCCTCCCTCGTGACCGTCACGGTCTTGGGCATGCCGTCTATGAGGTCGCGCCCACGCACCTCGACGCTCTGGTCGTCCTCGGGCGTGACGATCTTGGCCGCGCCCACGGTGCGCTTGATCTCCTCAGCGGTCCTGTCGCCGATGAGCAGGTTGTGCTTGGCCTTGACGTAGGCCATGATGTCGCGGTCGAAGGTGTTGCCGGCGATGCGCAGGCTCTCCGACACCACGATCCCACCCATCGAGAGCACGGCTATGTCGGTGGTGCCGCCGCCGATGTCGATGATCATCGAGCCCACCGGCTCGGCGATGTTGATGCCCGCGCCTATCGCGCCCGCCACCGGCTCCTCGATGAGGAAGGCCTTGCGTGCGCCTATCTCGTGCATGGCCTGCACGACGGCGCGCCGCTCGACTTCCGTGATGCCCGAGGGGATGCAGACCATGATGTTCGGCCTGAGGAAGCGCGCCGGGCCCGTCAGCACCTTACCGATGAAGGCCTTCAGCATCTTCTCCGTGAGCGTGTAGTCGGCGATGACGCCGTCGGCCATCGGCCTCACGGCGGTGATGTTCCCGGGCGTGCGGCCGAGCATGCGGTAGGCCTCCTGGCCGACCGCCTTCACGTCCGTGGTGCCCTTCACCACCGCGATGACGGCTGGTTCCCTCAGCAGGACGCCCTTGCCCTTCACGTGGATCCTTACGTTCGTCGTGCCGAGGTCGACGCCGATCATGGTCACCAAGGTACCAGTTACGGCGGGCCTGCCCCAGCCGGCCGCGACGCGGCGGTGCGCCCGGCGCGCGCCGTTTACCATGAGGCATGGAGCAGAGCGCCGCGACGGCGGTCCCCAAGACGATGCGCGCCGCCGTGGTGGACGGGGTCGGGCGCGTGGGCGTAGGCGAGGTGCCGACCCCGGCCCTCAGGCCGGGCGAGGTGATGCTCAAGGTCGTCGCCACGGCCCTCAACCGCGCCGACCTGTCGCAGGCTGCCGGCAACTACCCGCCCCCGCCCGGCGAGTCCGAGGTCCTGGGCCTGGAGGCAGCCGGCGCGCTCGTGGCCGGGGACGAGGAGGTCATGGTGGACGCCGGCGTGCGGCTGGGCGGCGCCTACACGGCGCTGCTGCCTGGGGGCGGCTACGCCGAGTACGTGGCCGTGCCCGCGGCCATGCTCATGCCCGTGCCGGATGGCTGGTCGTGGGTCGAGGCCGCCGCCCTGCCGGAGATCGCCTTCACCGCGTACCTGAACCTGTTCATGGAGGCGCGACTGCAGGAGGGGGAGAGGGTCCTCGTGCACGGCGGCGCCAGCGGCGTTGGCTCCTACGCCATCATGCTGGCCAAGCGCGCCGGGTGCACCGTCTACGCCACCGCCGGCGGCCCCGAGAAGTGCGAGGCGTGCCGGCGCTTCGGCGCCGACCTCGCGATCGACAGGTTCGAGCGCCCCTTCGAGGAGGTGCTGCTCGAGCACGGCGGCGGCCAGGGCGTGGACGTGGTCCTCGACATGGTCGGCGAGGCCTACTTCGCCGCCAACCTGGAGGTGCTGGCCGTGGGCGGGCGGCTCGTCTTCATCGCCACGCTGGGGGGCCGCAAGGCGCAGTTCGACATCCGCGAGCTGATGACGCGGCGCCTCAAGCTCATCGGCTCGACGCTCAGGCACCGGCCGCTGGCCGAGAAGCTGAAGGTCAAGCAGGAGCTCTTCGGGCGGTTCGGCGAGGACTGGGCGGCCGGCCGGCTCAAGCCGCACATCGACAGGGTGTACCCGCTCGACGAGGTGGCGGAGGCGCACGCCTACATGCGCGAGAACCGCAACGTCGGCAAGGTGGCGCTGGTCGTCGATCATGAGGCAGCAGGAGCCTGAGCTGCCCGCGAGGGCGGCCCCGTTCACGCTGCTGGCGAGCGTCTACGACGCCGTGATGGCCGACGTCGAGTACGACGATTGGGCGGCGTTCGTGCTGCGCCTGGCCACGGAGCGCGGCTACGGCATGGGCCCGGCGCTCGACCTGGGCTGCGGCACGGGGAACTCCACGGCGCCGATGGTGGCGCGCGGCGTGCCCGTCGAGGGCCTCGACGCCAGCCGCGACATGCTCGCCGTCGCCGCGCGGAAGCTGCCTGGCACCGCCTTCCACCTCGGAGACTTCGAGACGTTCTCCTTGCCGCGCCGCTACGAGCTGGCCTACTCGGTCTTCGACTCGCTGAACAACCTGCTCTCCGACGCCGCCTTCGTGGCAGCGTGCCGCAACGTGGCGCGTCACATGGTGCCCGGAGGGGTCTTCGTCTTCGACGCCAACACCGAGGTAGCACTGCGCGACCTATGGGCCGACGGCAAGGTCGAGGGCTGGGCGGACGACGTCTACTACTCCTGGCGCCACGCCTACGACCCCGAGACGGGGCTGGCCTTCGTGGAGGCCTACTGCAGCACGCCGGCAGGCAGCTTCGTGGAGCGGCACGCGGAGCGCGGCTACTCGCCGGGCGAGCTCAGGCGCCTGGTTGAGCTGGCGGGGTTCGTCGACGTCGCGGTCGTGGAGTACCCCGAGGCCGCACCGGCCAAGGAGGACGCCGACCGCGTGTGGGTGGTGGCGCGGTGGCCATGAAGTCGCCCGGCGCGAGCGAAGCCGCGTCGGCGAGCGGCGCGGCCCCGGTGGTCGTGGCCCGTGGCCTCACGCGACGCTTCGGCGACAAGGTCGCGGTCGACGGCCTCGACCTTGAGGTGGGCCGCGGCGAGCTATGCGCCCTGCTGGGCCACAACGGCGCCGGTAAGACGACGACGCTGCGCATGCTAGCCGGCGTGCTCGCCCCGAGCGCGGGCGAGGCGCGGGTCTTCGGCCTCTCGCCCGTCGAGGACGGGCCGGCCGTGCGCTCGCGACTCGGCGTCCTGCCGGAGCACCACGGGCTCGAGGAGAGGCTGACGGCGCGCCAGAACCTGCGGTACGCGGCCGAGCTCTACGGCTACCCGGAGGAGCGGCTGGCCGGGCGGGTGGAGGAGATGCTTGAGCGCTTCGGCCTACTCGACGTTGGCGACGAGAAGGCCGGCGTGTTCTCGCGCGGCATGAAGCAGCGCCTCGCGCTCGCGCGGGCTCTACTGCACGAGCCCGAGTTGCTGTTCCTCGACGAGCCCACGGCCGGCCTCGACCCCATCGCCTCCCGGCAGGTGACCGAGACGCTGCGCGAGCTGAGCGCGGGCGGAGGGCGCACGGCCCTCATCTGCACACACGACCTCACGCTGGCGCAGCGCGTCTGCGACCGCGTGGTGGTGATGAGGCGGGGGAGGCTGGTGGCGCTCGGCTCGCCGCGCGAGCTGGCGGAGCGACTGCCGCACGGCCGCCTGCTGCTGGGAGTGGGGGAGGGGCAGGTCGAGATGGCCGCACAGGTGGTGCGTGGCGTCGCGCCCGAGGCGGCGGCCGAGCCCTCGCCAGACGGCGCCGGCGAGCTGCTCGTCACGCGGTTGCCGGCGGGCGCGACCCCCGCGCTGGTGGCCGCCCTGGTGGGCGCCGGGGTCGACGTGCACCGGGTGGAGCCCGCCCAGGCCACGTTGGAGGACGTGTACTTCGGGTTGTACGGGGAGGCGGCATGAGCCCCAGGTGGCGCGCCGTGTGGGCCGTGGTGCGCAAGGACCTGCGCGTCGCGTTGGGCAGCAAGGCCGTGACCGTGCCGTTCGCGGTGGTGCCGGCGTTCTTCATGTTCGCCATGCCGCTGGCGGTCGCGCTGGCCGCCCCGTTCGCCGCGCGCGAGGCGGCCACCGTCACCGAGCTGTTCGAGACGGTGTCGCCGGCCCTCGTGGCCAGCCTGGAGGGGCTCGACGACGCGCAGCGCGTGGTGACCCTGGGGATCGTCTACATGCTGGCGCCGCTGTTCCTCGTCGTGCCGTTGATGGTGGCCAACGTCCTCGCCGCCGACTCCTTCGCCGGCGAGAAGGAGCGCAAGACCCTCGAGGTGCTCGTCTACAGCCCGCTCTCCGACCGCGACCTGGTGCTCGCGAAGATGCTCTCGGCGTGGCTGCCGGCCGTGGGCGTGGGGCTGGCCTCGTTCGTCGTCTACGCCGTCACCGCCAACGCCGCCGCCTGGCCGGTGATGGGCCGCATCTTCGTGCCCACCCCGATGTGGCTGGTGCTCATCGCCTGGGTGATGCCGGCCGTCGCCGCGGTCGGCCTGGGCGCCGCCGTCATCGTCTCGGCGCGGGTGAGCACGTTCCAGGAGGCCTACCAGGTGGGCGGCGTGGTCGTGCTGCCCATCGTGGCCCTGGTCATCGCCCAGGCGACGGGGGTCATCTACTTCAGCACCTGGCTGGTGGCGGCGCTCGGGGCGGTGCTGTGGCTCGCGGCGGCCGTGATGCTCCGCCTCGGCGCGCGCTCGCTCAGGCGCACCGAGCTGGTGTCGCGCCTGTGACCGCGCTCAGTCGTCTATACCCGCGAGCTCCCTGACCACGCGCGCCACGTTCGACACGTCCTCGTCCCCGTAGCCGCGGCCCACCAGGCCCGCCTCGACCTGCTCGACGTAGGCCGCCACCGGCATGCTCACGCCGCGCTCGCGGGCCTCGGCCAGCGCGATGCCCAGGTCCTTGCGGTGGAGCTTGGTGCGGAAGCCCAGCGGGTACTCGCCGCGGAGCATGTTGCGTGCGCGGTTCTCCAGCACCCACGACTGCGCCGCGCCGCCCGCGAGCGCCCTCAGCAGGGCCTCGACGTCCACGCCGGCCTTCATGGCCAGCGCCATGCCCTCGGCCACCGAGGCGTAGGTGCCTGCGATGAGCACCTGGTTGACCGCCTTCGCCACCTGGCCAGCGCCGCTCTCGCCCACGTGCGTGATCGTCCTGCCGAGGACCTCGAGGAGCGGGCGCACGCGCTCCAGGGCCCCGGCGGGCCCACCCACCATGATCGAGAGCGTGCCCTTCTGGGCCCCCTCGCTGCCGCCCGAGACGGGCGCGTCGAGCATGGCCACGCCGCGCTCCGCGAGGCCTTCGGCGAGCCGGCGCGTGGCGGCGGGGCTGACCGTGCTCATGTCGACGAGCACGGCGCCCGGCTCGAGCCCGTGGGCCAGCCCGTCGGGCCCGAGCACGACGCCCTCGAGGTCGGGGGTGTCGGAGACCATGGTGAACACGGCCTCGCGGCCAGCCGCGCACTCGCGGGGGCTGGCGGCGCGACCGGCGCCCAGGGCCGCCAGCGGCTCCTCGCGCTCGCGCGTGCGGTTGTGGACTACGACGTCGTGGCCCGCCTCCAGCAGGCGGCGCGCCATCGGCGCTCCCATGGTCCCAAGCCCTACGAAGCCGACCTTCATGCTCCCACCTCGTCAGTCCCGGCGGCCGCTGACCCGGGCCGCCGCCACGCCGCGCGGCGTCACGCCGCCGACGCCTCGGTCCATATCTCCTCCAGCTGCTGCATCAGCCTCTCGGCCACCGAGCGGTTCCGGCTGGCGATGGCCTCGGCGCGCGGCGTGGGCTCCGGCTCGTCGTCCTCTAGCGTCCGCGGCAGGCTCATGCCCAGGCGGGCCTCCCACTCCTCGCGCCACGGCGCCGGCAGCTCACCTGGCAGCTCCCGCCCGGTCAGCGCAGCCCAGGCCAGCGCCCAGGCGCGCGGCACCGTGCGGTAGGCGTCGTACCCGCCCCCGCCCGTGAGGACCAGCCTGCCGCCAGTGAGCTCGTCGGCCAGCGCGACGAGACGCTCGTAGGCCCCGCTCATGCCGCGCAGGGTGAGGGAGAGGTCGGCCAGGGGGTCCCGGTGGTGCATGTCGGCGCCCGCCTGCACGACGATCACGTCGGGCGCGAAGCGCCTGAGCGCCCGCGGCACCACGGCGTCGAAGCACTCGAGGAAGCTGTCGTCGCCGGTGAAGGGCTCGAGCGGCAAGTTCACGGCCGCGCCCCTCCCGCGCCCGTTGCCCGTCTCGTAGGTGAAGCCGGTGCCGGGGAAGAGGTAGCGGCCCGACTCGTGGAGGCTCACCGTGAGCACCCGGGGCTCGTCGTAGAAGAGCCACTGCACGCCGTCGCCGTGGTGCGCGTCCATGTCCACGTAGGCCACGCGCAGGCCGTGCTTGTCGACGGCGCGGCGTATCGCCACGGCCAGGTCGTTGTAGACGCAGAAGCCCGAGGCGCGGTCCCTCATGGCGTGGTGCAAGCCGCCCGAGAGGTTCGCGGCCCTCAGCGCCTCGCCTTTGGCCACCAGGTCGAGCGCGGTGACGGTGGCCGCCACCACCCCCTTCACGAGGCCGTGCATGCGGTCGAACACCGGGTTGTCCGCGGTGGCCAGGCCGTAGCGCTGCAGCTGCGCGTCGGGAGGGCGCGAGGCCTTGGCCGACGCCGCCTTGACGGCCTCGACGTAACGCGGGTCGTGCACGGTCAGCAGGTCGTCGTCCGAGACGTGCCGGGGCGACACCACCTCCGACTCGTCCAAGGCGCCGGCGGCCAGCAGCAGCGTGCGCGCCATGTCGTAGCGCACCGGCTTGAACGGGTGGCTGGGGGAGAGCTCGAACCCGGCCAGCTCTGGGTCGAAGACGAACCTGTAGGGGCCGGCGCTCACGGCTCCACGGGCTTGTCGGGCGGCCACGTGACGCTGACGCCTTGGGCCCGCAGCTGCCGCGCCAGGCTCCTGACGTCCACCGTCGCCACGCGCAGCACGAACGAGATGGCGTCCTCGTCGCCGCGCGTCGTCATGACGCTGACGACGTTGATGCGCTTGTCGGCTATGAGGGCGAGGAGCTCGGCCAGGGCGCCCGGCCGGTTGGCCACCTCGACCTCCAGGCGCGACGCCGCCAGGTGCACGCCGGACATGGTCACGAGGGCGTCCAAGAGGTCGGTGGCGGTGACGATGCCCACCAACCGGCCGTCCTCCATGACCGGCATGGCGCCGATCTTCCTCGACCGCATGGCCTTGGCGGTCTCCTCGATGGGGTCGCCCGGGTGCGCGGTGAGCACGTTCCTGACCATGAGGAGGCTGACGGGGTCGGAGGCCTTGACCCCGGCCGGGGCGCGCGGGTGGTCGGCGCCCACGAGGCGGACGTCGCGGTCGGAGACGATGCCCACCAGCTCGTCGGGTCTGTCGGGGGCCGCGCGGCCCTCGAGGATGGGGAAGTGCCTGACGTTGCGCTGCTCCATGAGGGCCTGCACGTCGCGGATGGGCGTGTCGGGCCCTATGGCGACCACCTGGCGGGTCATGACGTCGGCTACCAGCATCGTCACGAGGCTACCAGCGCCGGAGCCTCAGCCGGTCGAACTCGTCCACCACCTGGCGCGGGGCGCGCTCGCCTATCCGGGCCAGCAGCCTGTTGGCGGGGTCGTGGGCGATCTCCGGGTCCGTGGTCTCCACCGGCGTCAGGCCGACGGTCCGGTAGAGCCGCTCGAGCATGCGCCGGTAGCCGAGCTCGCCGAGGCCCGTGCGCTCCATGTCGTAGTGCCAGCGGTAGAGGGTGGCGAACACGACCGTGTCGTCGAAGCGCCCCTCGGCGAACGAGGCCGCCAGCATGCGCTCGGCCAGCCGCTGGCCGCGGTAGGCGTGCGCCACCTCGACGGCGCCCAGCTCTACGAGGGCCCCGCTCCGGTCCTCGTCCCACGTCTCCACCTCGGAGGGCGCGTGGAACGCCACGTAGCCGACCAGCTGGCGCGTCTCGGGGTCGAAGGCCGCCGTCACGAAGCCGCGCTCCTCGCCGGCCATGGCGACGAGCGCTGCATGCTGCGCCGAGGGGCGGCGGAAGGCGTCGAGGCCGGGGTGCGGGGAGAGGCCCGCCAGCAGCCCGGGCGGCGCGCACGCCACCACGGTGACCTGCGGCGCCTCCACAGGCGCCGCCCCGGCCGGGGCCACGTCAGCGCCCGGCCGGCAGCGGGGCGGCGTTGCGCGTGCGCCAGGCGGCTACCAGCGCGTCCGGCAGCCGCGCCGGGGTGGAGGGGCCCGTGCCGGAGATGCCCAGCACGGCCCGCAGCGGGCGGTGGCGCTTCCACGACTGGTCGGCCTCCAGCTCGGCCGCCTCGCCGAACGCCCTCAGGACCCCCTCGTGGAAGGGCGCCAGGCGCTGGTCGGAGAGCGCCTGCACCACCGCCTCCGCCGCCTGCGGCTGGTCGCCGGCGCGCAGGTGGGCCACCGCCCGCAGGACGCGGTGCTGCGTCAGCAGGCCCAGGTCGCCCGACTCCTCGGGGGCGCCGCGCACCGCCTTGGCGAGCACGCGCGTGGAGCGCGCCAGCGCCTCCTCGCCCTCCCTCACCGCCTGCAGCGCGTCCAGCTCGCGGCCGCAGCGGATGAGGGCCAGGGCCCTGGCGGCGTGAGCGTCGGCGCGCTGGTAGTCGTAGCGGGCGGCGGCCAGCGCCTCGTCGGCGAGGGCCAGCGCGCGCTCGGGGTCGGGGGTGATGTAGGCCGCCATCAGGCGCGCCTCGCGCACTAGGCCCCGCAGCGCCGAGGCGCCCGCGGGCTGCCGGCGCCGGGGGTCGTTCACGGTCCTTATGACCTCGGTGAGCGTGGCCAGGGCGTGCTCCAGGTCGGTGCTGGCGCGGTCGGCCGTCAGCACCGGCAGCGGGCGCTTCAGGGGCACGTTCAGCCCGCGCAGCGCGTAGGCCGTCGCGAGGTGCACCTCGGCGCGGGCGATCCTGAAGCTGGCGTCGACCTCCCGCCGCTGCTGGTACTCCTTGAAGGTGGCGATGGCCGTGGTCACGGCCACGATGGCGGCCTCGTGGTCGCCCGCCGCCAGGGAGGCCATGGCCGCCTCGTCCTCGACCCGCGCCAGGCCGAAGGCCACGTCTAACGGGTCGCCAGGCCCCTCCTCGGTGAGGGCGCGCGCCATGTCGAACCACTGGGAGGCGCTTGCCAGGTCGCCCATCACGCGCGCGAGGGTGCCGCGCCGCGCGGCGAAGCGGGCGCGCTCGCGTGGCAGGACGCCGTAGGCGCCTCCGGCCTCCAGCGCGTGGTCCAGCTCGCGCCTGGCGGTGTCGAGGAGGCCGAGCCGGAGCGCGACGTCGCCCCGTTGGAACGCTAGCCGCGCGCCCAGCAGGTCGCCCGCCGTGTCCTCGGCCCAGAGCTGCTCGAGGGAGCCGATGAGGTCGCCGCTGTCCTTCGCGATCAGCCCGGCCCACACGGCGGAGTTGGTGCGCAGGGCGCGCTCGGCCAGCGAGCCGGCAGGCACGGCGCTCGAGCCCTCGCCGTGGGCGATGTGCGACACGACCTGGGCGGCGCGGTCCAGCTCGCCACGCCAGCGCATCACGCTGGCAGTCGTCAGGTCGCGCTCGGCCGCCAGCACGGGGTCGTCCACCGGCTCGTCGGACGACACGATCAAGACCTCGGCGCGCTCGAAGCGGCCGGCGGCGACCTCCGCCTGCGCCCGGAGCACGGCCGTCCAGGCGCGGCGTAGAGGGACGGCCGAGCGGGAGAGCAGCTCGCAGGCCCGCACGAACTCCACGTGCTCGTAGGCGGCCAGCCTGTGCAGCTGCCTGACGAAGGCGAGGGCGAAGGCCTCCTGGTCGTCGCCCTCGAGCTCGCGGCGGGCGGCGTCCCAGGCGCGGATGAGGACGGTGTACGGGGCGGGCAGCGCGTCGCACCAGGCGACGAAGTCGTGCCAGCGGCGGGCCTCGAGCAGGTGGTGCAGGTGCCGCTGCGCCGCGCGCGACGTCGGGTCGGCGGCGGCAGCCGCGGCCGTGCGGTCGGCGGCGGCTCCGTGCGCCGCCCTCAGGAAGGCGGGCTCGGAGGTGGCGAGGCGCTCCTCGACGAGGCGCAGTAGACGCCGCGAGAAGGTGCGGTAGGAGCCCGGCCTGTTGGGCAGCGGGTCGAGGAACGACAGCTCGAACTGCGAGAGGCCCTTGCGTTGCTCGCCGGGGGAGAGGGCGCGCGCCACCTCGGCCAGGTCCTCGCCGGAGAGCTCCTGCTCCTCGCCCGAGGACAGCGCCGTGAGCGCCGTGAGGAAGGCGCGCACGCGGGGGTCGGCGCCGGGCTCGGCGAGCGCGCTGAGGCGCTCGAGCGCCTCGGAGGCGTCCTCGTCGAGGGCGTGCTGGCGCGCGGAGGTCAGGAGCGTGAGGGTCCTGAGCTCCTCGTACGACTTGCCCGCGCGCGCCACGATGGCGTCCTTGACGTCCTCGGCCAGGTCGGGGCCGTGGGCCGCCACGAAACGCCTGGCCTCGGCGCTGGTGGGCGCGGTCAGCTTCAGCGGGCCCTCGAACGGGGCCGTGGCCTCCTGCGCCACCGCCGGGACCTCGACGGCGCTCACGTAGATGCTCGTGCGCGGCAGCGAGGACAGCGGCACCAGGAGCGTCTTCCACAGCCACTCCGCGGCGCTGGCGCGGGGGACGTCGGGGGTGTTGAGCCTGAGGGGCTGCGAGCCGAGGCGGCCGGGCGCCCCGAGGCCCTGCGACAGGTGGACCATCAGCACCTTCGGCTCCGGGTCGGAGCGCAGGCGCTCCATGACCAGGCGCACGGTGTCGGCCTGGGCGTCGGCCTGCACGGCGAACGGGCCGGCGCTGCCGATGCGCACGAGCCGCGACGCCATGAGCCCGTCGGGCATGCCGAGGGCGGCGGCCAGCCTGACGAAGGCGGCGTCGAGCTCGGCGGAGGGGAAGTAGGCGCGGTAGACCTTCAGCCGGCCGCCCTCCTGCAGCTCCAGCGCCTGCTGGATGTAGTCGGCCAGCATCGTTTTGCCGCTGCCTGTGCGGCCCGTGACGATGACCTTGGGGTAGCCGCCGGCCCGTATACCGCCGACCATCATCCGGTACACACGTCGCTGCTCGCGGCCGAGGACCTGGTCGACCTCCAGCTCGGCGGCCGCGAACGGGGTCCCCAGCTGCGTCAGTTCCGGGTCGGCTATCGGCGGGAGCCCGAGCTCGCGCCGCAGGTCCTCGAGGATCAAGTAGAGCTCGCGCTTGTCGTGGAGACGCCCCTTGTCGCGGTAGATGATGTTGCGCACGACGTTGGGGTTGGCGCCCCGCTTCTCCATGGCGTGGCGCAGCCAGTTGATGCTGCCGATCGTCGCGACCTCGTCGCGCCGACCGTGAGCCGCCTTGGCCGTCTCCTCGAACACGGAACGCCAAGGGCTCCCGTTCTTCCTGGTCATGAGGGCAGTTTACTTCGAGGTGACACCGCGTATACAAGCCGGTCCCTGGCGCGCTACGGTGCGGTGTTACACTGCCGCCATGAGCCTTCTGGCCAAGGCCGCGTCGGGAGCGAGGCTCTCAGCGGAGGAGGCGGTAGCCCTCCACGACCTCCCGCTCTTCGACCTCGCGGCGGCCGCGCACGAGGTGAGGCTGGCGCGCACGGACCCCGAGACCGTCAGCTACCTGATCGACAGGAACGTCAACTACTCCAACGTCTGCAACGTCGGCTGCAGCTTCTGCGGCTTCTACCGCACGCGCCGGCAGGCGGACGCCTACGTGCTCACCTACGAGCAGGTGAGCCAGAAGCTGGCCGAGCTCGAGGAGATAGGCGGCACGCGCGTGCTCATGCAGGGCGGCGTGAACCCCTACCTGCCCTTCGAGTGGTACACGGGCCTGCTCAGCTACCTCAAGGAGCGCCACCCGAACGTGCGTCTCGAGGTCTTCAGCCCCGAGGAAATAAGGGGCATGACGCGCCTCACCGGCATGAGCGCCAGGGAGGTGCTCACGGAGCTCAAGGCGGCCGGCCTCGACGGGCTGCCCGGCGGCGGGGGAGAGATCCTCGTGGACGAGGTGAGGCACGCGCGCCACGTGGCGCCCGCGCGCATCTCGGCGGGCGAATGGATCGACATCATGGCCGCCGCCCAGGAGCTGGGCCTGTACACGACGGCCACCATGGTCATCGGTTTCGGGGAGACCATCGAGCAGCGCGTCCAGAGCCTGCTGCGCCTACGCGACGCCCAGGACCGCGCCCTCGCCACCCACGGCAACGGCTACTCGGCGTTCATCTCCTGGACGCTGCAGACCCGCGGGGTGCGCATCGACGGCCACGCTCCAGGGGCCGACTCGCACGAGTACCTGCGCAACGTGGCCGTCACCCGACTGTTCCTGGACAACTTCGTCAACTTCCAGGCCTCCTGGCCCACGATGGGCTACAAGGTCGCGCAGACCGCGTTGTTCTTCGGCTGCAACGACTTCGGCAGCACGATGATGGAGGAGAACGTCGTCTCGCAGGCCGGGGCGCGCCACCGCGCCACCTCCGAGCGCGAGATCGTGCGGCAGATCGTCGAGGCCGGGTTCGTGCCCGTGCAGCGCGACAGCTTGTACAACGTCGTCGGCCGACCGGACGTCGAGGCCATGCTGGCCGCGCCCGCCGCCTGACCGATGCCCTTCGTCACGCTCGCAGAGCTAGCGCGCCGCGCCGCGCCCGTCGACCGGGCCGGCCCGCTACGGTGCGTGGTGACGGCGCGCGTGGTCTACGAGGGCTTCGGCACCCCACGCGAGGACGCCGCCGTCGCGCTCTTCGAGGACGAGCCAGGGAAGCTGTTCGTGACGGCCGTGGGGCCGCGCGAGGAGGTCCTGGCCGCCCATCCTCGGTCGCTGGTGGTCGACGCCGGGCTGGCCGTGGGCCCGGCGCCCGTGAACGCCCACACCCACCTGGACCTCAGCGACATGCCCTTCACGCCGGGGCCCTACGAGGCCTTCCTGAGGGCCGTGATCGCGCACGGCCGCGAGGGCAGGCGCGGCGAGGCGGCCGCGCGCCGCGGCGTCGCCGAGGTGAAGGCCAGCGGCGTGCGCACGGTCGGGGACGTGGTCACGGACCCGGCCGTCATGGAGCTCCTCCTCTCCGACCCCGACCTCAGCGGCGTGGCGTACTGGGAGGTCTTCGGTCCCGACGCGTCGCGCGCGGGAGAGCTCCTGGCGGAGACCGTGTCCGCGGTGAACCGCTTCAGGGCGCTGGAGCGCCCCGGCGGCGTGCGCGTCGGCGTGTCGCCGCACACGCCCCACACGGTGTCGGCGCCTCTCATGCGGGCCGTCACCGCCTGGGCGCGCGCCGAGCGCCTGCCCGTCGCCATCCACGTGGCCGAGACCCCGGCTGAGCGCGAGCTGTTCGTCCACGGCACGGGCGCCTTGGCCGAGGCGATGGCGGGCTGGGGCTTTTCCTTCACGGCTCCCGGCGTCTCCCCGGTGCGCTACCTGAAGGACCTCGGCGCCCTGGAGGGCGGGCCCACGCTCGTGCACATGGTGGCCGTGGACGACGAGGACGTGCGCATGGCGCAGGCCGCCGGCTGCGTCGTCGTGCACTGCCCTAGGTCCAACGAGGCGCTCCTGTGCGGGCGCTTCCCCTGGGAGACGTTCGCCAGGCACGGCGCCGACGTGGCCATGGGGACCGACTCCCGCGGCTCCTCGCCCGACCTCGACGTGGTGGCGGAGGCCCGGCGGGCGGTCGAGCTCCACGGGTCGAAGGCCAGCCCGCGGGCGGTCGTGCGCGCCGCCGTCAAAGGGGGCTACCGGGCCCTCGGCATGCAGCCGCCCCGGCTCCGCGTGGGCGACGCGGCGTCCGCGTGGGGGGCGTGGGCCTAGGCTCCCTGCTGTCCACCGGACGACACCCCCCGAGCGGCGCCGCGACGTAGATTGGTCGACGAAACCATCCCCCGTCTTGTCGCCGGGCTAGGAGCAGCAGCAGTGGAGAACCTCGTTGAGATCACCGACGCCAACTTCAGCGAAGTGACGGGCGAAGGCCTCGTCCTCATCGACTTCTGGGCGCCTTGGTGCGGGCCTTGCCGCGTCGTCGGTCCCATCATCGAGGAGCTGGCTGGCGAGTACGCCGGCACCGTGAAGGTCGGCAAGCTCAACGTGGACGACAACCTGGTGACCGCGCAGATGTTCCGGGTCATGAGCATCCCCACCGTGATCCTGTTCAAGGACGGCCAGCCCGTGGAGCAGGTCGTGGGGCTGGCCCGCAAGGCCGACTACCAGGCCCGCATCGACAGGCACCTGAACTGACCGCTGAGCCGCAGCACGAGTAGAGCGCCCCGCCTGGGTAGGCGGGGCGCTTCGCTTCGTCACCTCGGGCCTGCGGGCTGGCTAGCCGACGCGCCTCACCCCTCGTGGGGACACCTCCCACGCCACGCCCTCGACGCGCGACGAGGTGAGCAGGAGGCTGTAGGTGGAGCCGTCGCCGGCGAACTCCTGGAGCGTCCAGCGCGCGCCCTCGGGCAGCTGGACGTCGACCAGCACGTTGGTCGTGTAGGCGCCGCCCTCCAGGAAGCCGAGCTCCATGCGGTGGAAGATCACGTTGGCCGTGCGCTCCAGCTCGGCGACGGCGCTGTCGCCGGCGCCGGGGAGCGTGGACGGGGCGCAGGCGGCCAGCGCCGCGACCGCCGCCAGGAGGAGTACCCGTAGCTGAGGCAGCCTCTTCATGCCGGGATGCTACGTCGCGGACGTGAGAACGTACACCCTGCCCACGTTCGCTGCCGCGCCTCAGCCGAGGACGGGGGCCATGCCCACGTGCACCACGTAGCGCTGCGATCCCTCCTTCTCCAAGTAGCGCATGAGCAGGTCGAAGAGCTCGCGCTGCAGGGCCTTGGCGTCCTCGTAGTCGAGCATCACGGTGTCGCGCCAGGCGGAGAGGACGGCCGGGGCCCCGGGGTCGAGCATCGTCACGTTGGCGTCGGGCGTCACCGCCGTCTGTACCTGCAGGCGGCCCCTCTCGTCCTTGTAGATGCGCGTGCCCCAGTCGCCGAAGGCCTCCAGGCGCGCCCGCACGACGTTGCGCTGCAGGAGCTCCTCGGCGTACGCCTCCCTGGCCCTGAGCGCCTCCTCGTACGACTCGGCCTCGGTGACGGCGAAGGGGACGAAGAAGACGTCCGCCACCGCCGAGTAGAGCCGCACGGGCCGGCCCGCCCGCTCCTTGACGCGCGTGACCTCGAGGAGGCCCAGGTCCACCAGCCGTCGCACGCGCTTGAGCACGGTGTTCGGCTTCTCGCCTGTCAGTCTGGCCGCCTCCGTGACGCTGAGCTCGGCACCGAGGAAGGGCGCCAGGTGCCTTACCGTGGACGGGTCAAGCAGGGCGGAGGCTGCGGCCCCGTCCTCGACGACGAGGGTGCGCGCCGGGCGGCCCGGGCTTCTACGTGACGGAGCCTCTTTCACGTCACGTAGTTTAGGCGGAGACTCGAGCCTAGGAGTAGGGAGCGAACATGCGTGACAGAGTCAACCCAGACACGTTCAAGGCGCGGGCGACCCTAGACACCGGCTCGGGCCAGGCCTACTACTACCGGCTCGCGGCGCTGGAGGAGGCGGGCCTCGGCCAGGTGAGCCGCATGCCCTACAGCGTGCGCGTGCTGCTCGAGTCGCTGCTGCGCAACGAGGACGGCTACGTCGTCACCGCCGAGGACGTCAGGCGCATGGCGGCCTACGACGCCACCTCCGTGGCCGACGAGGAGGTCCCGTTCATGCCCGCCCGCGTGGTCCTGCAGGACTTCACGGGCGTGCCCGCCGTCGTCGACCTGGCGGCCCTCCGCAGCGCCATGCACCGCCTCGGCGGCGACCCCAAGCTGATCAACCCCCAGGTGCCGGTCGACCTGGTCATCGACCACTCGGTGCAGGTCGACGAGTACGACAGCCCGCTCGCCCTGCTGCGCAACGCCGAGATCGAGTTCGAGCGCAACCGCGAGCGCTACGAGTTCCTGCGTTGGGGCCAGGCGGCCTTCGACGACTTCAACGTCGTCCCGCCGGCGTCGGGCATCGTCCACCAGGTGAACCTCGAGTACCTGGCCAAGGGCGTGCTCTCCAAGCCGCACCTGGACGGCGAGGTCGTGTACCCCGACTCGCTCGTCGGCACCGACTCCCACACCACGATGATCAACGGCCTCGGGGTCCTCGGGTGGGGCGTCGGCGGCATCGAGGCCGAGGCCGTGATGCTCGGCCAGCCCTACTACATGGTGATGCCCGAGGTCGTCGGCTTCCGGATCACCGGCAGCCTGCCAGAGGGCTCCACCGCCACCGACCTCGTGCTCGTGGTCACGCAGATGCTCCGCAAGAAGGGCGTCGTGGGCAAGTTCGTGGAGTTCTTCGGCCCCGGCCTGAAGACGATGACCGTGCCAGACAGGGCGACCATCGGCAACATGGCGCCCGAGTACGGCGCCACCGTGGGCTTCTTCCCCGTAGACGAGGAGACGCTCCGCTACCTGCGCCAGACCGGCCGCCTGCCCGACGAGGTGGAGGCCGTGGAGCGCTACGCCAAGGCGAACATGCTGTGGCGCGACGACGCCACGCCCGACCCGGTCTACTCCGACGTCATCGAGCTCGACCTCTCCACCGTCGAGCCCTCGGTGGCCGGCCCGAAGCGTCCGCAGGACCGCATCCGCCTCGCCGACGTGCAGCGCCAGTTCCAGGAGGACCTGCGCAAGCCGTACGAGCAGCGCGGGTTCGGCCTGGACGAGGAGGCGTTGCGTCGCACAGGCAAGCTGCGCATGGGCGACGTGGAGAAGGACCTCACCCACGGCGACGTCGTCATCGCCGCCATCACCTCGTGCACGAACACCTCCAACCCGAGCGTGATGATCGCCGCCGGGCTGGTGGCCAAGAAGGCTGCCGAGCGGGGCATCAAGGCCAAGCCCTGGGTGAAGACGAGCCTCGCCCCCGGCTCCAAGGTCGTCACCGAGTACTACAAGGACACCGGGCTGCTGCCGTACCTCGAGCAGGTGGGCTTCTACGTCGTTGGCTACGGGTGCACCACGTGCATCGGCAACTCCGGCCCGCTGCCCGACCCGGTCGTGCAGGCGATCCAGGAGGGCGACCTGGTGGCCGCCAGCGTGCTCTCGGGCAACAGGAACTTCGAGGGCCGCATCAACCCGCACGTGAAGGCCAACTACCTGGCCAGCCCGCCGCTGGTGGTGGCCTACGCGCTGGCCGGCACCGTCGACATCGACCTCGTCAACGACCCGCTGGCGTACGACGCCGCCGGGAACCCCGTCTACCTGAGCGACCTGTGGCCCTCGCACGCCGAGGTCGTCGCCCACATGGAGAAGGCGATGAACCCCGAGACGTTCCGCCGCATCTACGAGGGCATCGAGCGGTCGAACGAGCAGTGGAACGCCATCCCCGTGCGCGGCGGCACGCTCTTCGAGTGGGACGAGAGCTCCACCTACATCCAGGAGCCGCCGTTCTTCATCGACATGCCGGACGAGCCCTCGCCCGTGCAGCCCATCCGCGGCGCGCGCGTGCTGGTGAAGGTGGGCGACTCGGTCACGACCGACCACATCTCGCCCGCCGGGTCGATCGCGGCGAACAGCCCCGCCGGCCAGTACCTCATCGAGCACGGGGTGGAGAAGAAGGACTTCAACTCCTACGGCTCGCGGCGCGGCAACGACCGGGTGATGACGCGCGGCACCTTCGCGAACATCAGGCTCAAGAACCAGGTGGCGCCGGGCACCGAGGGCGGCTACACCACAGACTTCACCGACGGCCAGGTGAAGTCCATCTACGAGGCCAGCCGCAACTACCTCGCCAAGGGCGTGCCGACGATCGTCATCGCCGGGCAGGACTACGGCATGGGCTCGAGCCGCGACTGGGCGGCCAAGGGCACCTACCTGCTGGGCGTGAAGGCCGTGATCGCCCGCAGCTACGAGCGCATCCACAGGTCGAACCTCGTGGGCATGGGCGTGCTGCCGCTGCAGTTCCTCGACGGCCAGGACGCCGACGTACTCGGACTGAACGGCGCGGAGACCTACGACGTCGAGGTCGCGGAGCCGGTGACACCGCGCCAGCGCGCCAAGGTGAGGGCCACCCGCGAGGACGGCAGCACCGTGGAGTTCGAGGTCGTCGTCAGGCTCGACACGCCGGTGGAGGTGGACTACTTCCGCAACGGCGGCATCCTCCACACCGTGCTCAGGAACATCAAGCGCACGGCCGGCCGGGTCGCCTCCTGACCTCGCTCAGCCGGTGAGCGGCGGCGGGCGCCGGGGCTCCAGACCCCGGCGCCCGCTCCTTCGCGCCGCGACCGGCAGGCAGAACGACCCGCTGCGGCCGTGAACGCGGCAAAGGCCACGGAGACGGGCACGCCCGGCGCGCTATCATCTCTCTCACATGCGCGACCTGCTCGGCTTCCTGCTGGTGCTCGCGGCGGTGTTCTTCGTCGTCGGCGAGCTGAGGGGCTGGTACCTCGGGGTGCCGACCCAGACGCCGATACTCCTCTACAAGATGGACCACGTGGCGGAGACGAGCCGCCGCACGGTCATGCGCGACGACATGCCGGTGAGCTTCAGCGGCCTGGTGAGGCGCGGCGCGGTCACCGTGGCGGTGACGTACGAGCGCCCCGCCAGCTTCCAGACCAGCGCCCAGGGCCGGCCGCAACAGACCGTCTTCGAGCGCACCTACAGGGCCGGCGAGCAGATAGCGCTCAACGAGGTGTTCGCTCTAGGAGGCGGCGTCTACCGGGTCAAGGTGACCTACCAGGACGCCACGGGCCTCTTCAGGCTCGACATGCCGGGCGGCTCGGACCTCTAACCGCACGGCTCCCCCTTGTGGGACTTTCCCGAGCCCGCGACCGGCTCGGCGTGGCATGATCCCACGGTGATGCGCGCCGGCACGCGCCGTCTTACCTCGCATCGTCACCGCGTGCGGCCAGCCCTGTACGCCGTGGCGGCCCTCGTCTTGGCCCTCGCCTCCACTGCGGCGGCCCAGGGCTTCGGCGGTGCCGCCGTGGTGCGCGTGCTGCTGGCCATGGAGCCCTCGGTCGTCGTGGAGATGGTGGGGCCACACTCCGGCGTCAGCGACGGCGGCAAGAGGTTCCGCGCCGGCGCGGGGCTCGAGTGGCCGGTGAGGGCGCTGGACGGCACCCTCTACGTCGACGGCAAGCCCGTGGGGCAGACCCTCACGCTCGACCCCGAGGCGGGGACGTTCGCCTTCGCGGGCCGCGAGTACCGCGGCGCCATCCGCCTGGTGGCGGAGGACGACGTCGTCGAGGTCGTCAACGTCGTGGGCATCGAGGACTACCTGCGCGGCGTGGTGCCCTCCGAGATGGCCGCCTCGTGGCCGATGGAGGCCCTCAAGGCCCAGGCCGTCGCGGCCCGCAGCTACACGCTCTCCTCGCTGAACCCTTCGGCCCCCTACGACCTCTGCGCCACCGAGGACTGCCAGGTCTACCGCGGCATGGAAGCCGAGCACCCGCGCACCGACGCCGCCATCGCGGCCACCGCCGGCGTGGTCGTCACCTACGGCGGCGCCACGGCGCGGACCTACTACCACGCCGACTCCGGCGGCGCCGTGGCCTCCAGCGCCGAGGTCTGGGGCACCTGGTCTCCCTACCTCCTGGCCCGCGCGGACGCGCAGGCGAACACGCCGCACCGCGCCTGGTCGGTGAGGCTCGACGGCCGCGCCGTGGGGGCCTCGTTGGCCGCCGCCGGCATCGACGTCGGCGAGGTCACCTCGCTGCGCGTGCTCGGCCTCTCCGAGTCCGGCCGCGTCAGCGAGCTCGAGGTCACGGGCACGCGCGGCGCCCGGGTCCTGCGGGGCAGCCAGCTCACGGTCCTCGCCCGGTCGTGGGGCCTCAAGTCCATGCGCTTCCGCGTCCAGGGGGGCCTGACGGTCACCGGCGACGGCTGGGGGCACGGCGTGGGAATGAGCCAGTACGGCGCCAGGGCCCTGGCCAACTCCGGCTACGACTTCTCGCAGATACTCGCCTTCTACTACCCGAACACTGGCCTCACGCGCTTCGTCGCGCAAGCGCCTTGACGTCCGCCCGCCCCGCGAAGCGGTAGCCTCGGGCCGATGCCCGAAGGCCAGGACCGGCGCCTCACCCTCGTACCCACGCCCATAGGCAACCTCGGCGACGTGACGCTGCGGGCCCTCGAGGTGCTGAGGCGCGCCGACGTCGTCGCCGCCGAGGACACCCGCCGCACGCGCGTGCTCCTCGACCAGCACGGCGTCACGGCCAGGCTCGAGAGGCTCGACGCCCACACGATCCCGTCGCGGGCGCCGGCGCTCCTCGAGGAGAACGCCTGGGTGGCCTACGTGACCGACGCCGGCACGCCGGGTATCTCCGACCCAGGCGCCGACCTCGTGCGCGTGGCGCTTGACATGGGCGTGCAGGTGGAGGTGCTGCCAGGCGCCACGGCGTTCGTGCCGGCCCTGGTGGCCTCTGGCCTGCCGACGGCCAGGTTCACCTTCGAGGGGTTCCTGCCGCGCAAGGGCAGCTCCCGCTCGCGGCGCCTCAAGGACATCGCTGCCAGCCACGCCACCTCGCTGCTCTACGAGTCGCCGCACCGGCTCACCGAGACGCTCGAGGACCTAGCCGAAGCCTGTGGCCCCGAGAGGCACGCCAGCGTGAGCCGCGAGCTCTCCAAGCTGCACGAGGAGACCGTGAGGGGCACGCTGGCCGAGCTCGCCGCCCGCTTCCGCGCCGAGCCGGCGCGCGGCGAGGTGGTGGTGGTCGTGGGCCCGCGCCCGCACGTCGAGGACGAGGGAGAGGAGCCAGCCGTCGCCGGACTGTCCGCCGAGGAGGCGGCCGCGCGACTCGCCGCGGCCGGCGTGAAGGGTAGGCTCTTGCGCGGCGCCTTGACCGCGCTCGGCGCGCCGCGGAACGCGGCCTACCGGGCCGCCCTGGACCACCCTGACGATGACGACCAGTGAGACCACTACCAGGCCGGTGACGGGCCGCCTCCTGGGGCTCCCCAGCGTGGCGCGGCTCGCGCTCTTCGCCAGGCACGAGGGCCCGGCCGTGCTGCTCACCACCTCGGAGAGGCTCGAGCACTTCGCCGACGCCAAGGCGTTCGGCGCCGCCGTCACCATGGAGCCGGGGCCCGCCGACTGGCACGCCCTCAAGGACAAGGTCGTGGTGAGCCTCGACAGGGCCCTGAGCCACGTCCCCGAGGACCCGCGGAGCCTGGCCCTGCGCCTCGAGACCGGGCACGACTACCCGCGTGAGGACCTCTTGGCCTCGCTGATCGAGCTGGGCTTCGAGCGTGACGCCGCCCCGGGCTTCGCGGTCCGCGGCGACACAGTCACCGTGCATCTCTCCGAGGAGGATGCGGAGGGGAGCCTGCGCCTGGAGTTCTTCGGCGACGAGCTCGAGACCATCTCGCTCGCCGGCGAGCCGGGGCGGGAGCATGTGCTCGCCCCCGTCTCGCTGGCCGAGTACGACAGGTCCACGTGGACCAGGCGGCTCCTCGAGCACCTCCCCGGCACCGTCTTCCTCGACGCCCCCGAGCTGATGCCTGGCGCCGTTGACGCCGAGGGCGGCGGCGTGGCGCCCGTTGCTGAAGGACCCTCGACCGGGGTCTTGGGCACCGCCTGGCTGTGGGGCCACCTGGCAGGGCGCCAGGTCGTGAGCTTCGGCCGCGACCCGCTGCCGCTGGAGCGCGCCAGCGTGCCCCTCGAGCCGCTCGGCTACTACCGCGGCAAGCTGACCACCTTCGCGCAGGACGTGCACATGTGGGTGCAGGACGGGTACTCGGTGCACGTGCTCCTGCGCTTCGAGCGCACCGGC
>Ga0182741_1000088_pt1 | contig 155179 bp, 131 predicted proteins | sample eDN5th37CBELigOP_FD_128874 | JGI IMG/M metagenome (GOLD analysis project Ga0182741, IMG submission 128874) | Enriched Organic Plus compost microbial communities from Emeryville, California, USA - eDNA 5th pass 37_C BE-Lig OP (version 2) (version 2) ...
GGGCGTCGACCTGGATACGGCCGGCGGCGATGAAGTTGGACTTGTCGTGGCCCGACAGGCTGCGGTACTGCGCGAACTCATAGGCGAAAGACGCGCGGCCGCCGATGCGGATGCAGGTGTCCGTGCCAGGAATGTAGAAGAAGCCGACGCCGTGCGTCGCACAAACTTTCACATATTCAACCGGAGCGGACTTCGTCATCGGAAGATCCGCTGCCTGTGCCCCCGCGACGGCCAGGAAACCGGCTGCCGAACCGAGGAGAAGGCTCTTTGCGAGCTTCATGTTAACCTCCAGATTTGAGACCCCATGGGAAGTGAAACGCCAGACCGCCCGACGGACTGTCCGGCTCCCCTCTCATCTCTTCCCGCCCGCGCTTCGCAACGCCAGAAACCCCTGCTGTTACGAAGCGACTGCATGGTCGAAACTTCCCACTGGCGGTCACATTATCGTTGCAGACGGATCGATCAACCAGAACTCAGGCTACGCTTTCGATCCCAGGGCCTTTTGGGCGTCATTGTGGCGCAAATGACACGACTTTGCTCTCCTCCGGCGCATGTAAAGGCTGGTTATTCATCTCCCGTTAACGTTGCGTGGCCGTCCAGAGCGATTGTTTTGCAGTTTTTCGATGAATCAGGCGAAGTGATTCAATCTTGTCGAATTCCCGGCAAAATGTGGCGCTTTACCAGCCTTGTTTTGCGGTTTCATGACGTCTGGCGACGTCTGGCAAAGACGACCGGCGGCCAGCGCGGCGGAGGCCGGCGGGGGCGCGACGCGACGTCGGGCGTGCGGCGGCGGCGACACGGGAAAGCATTCATGCAGACGTTATTTCAGGTCACGTCCTGGCAGTTCTGGGCATTGCTGTCAGCCGTGTTCGCGGCGCTGACCGCGATCCTCGCCAAGGTCGGCGTCAGCGACATCAACGCCGATCTCGCCACTTTCATCCGCACCGTGGTGATCCTCGCCGTCGCCGCCATATTGGTGACGGCGACGGGACAATGGCGGGCGCCTGGCGACATTCCGCCCCGAACCGGGGCGCTTCTCGCCCTCTCCGGGGTTGCGACGGGCCTGTCGTGGTTGTGCTATTTCCGGGCGCTGAAGCTGGGGCCGGCCTCGCAGGTAGCGCCGGTCGACAAGCTGAGCGTCGTTTTCACAACGCTGTTCGCCATCAGCTTCCTGGGCGAACGAATCTCGGCAAAGGCGGCCCTTGGCATTGTCCTGATCGCCGCCGGCGCCGTGCTCACCACCCTGAAATGAAACCGGGCCTCCGCAGAAACTGATTCAGGATTTAACTGTATCTGTTTGACGGAATACATTTATCAACAACGGCGTCCTGCTTTCGCCGGACCATCAATGCGCCGCCATATAGGCGGCGCGCAGTTCGTCGCTCGCGGCGATCTGCGCCGCCGGGCCGCTGGCGATCATGCGGCCGTTTTGCAGGACCCATGCCTCACTGGCGATCTCAAGCGCCCGTTCGACCAGCTGCTCGACCAGCAGGATGGTGGTTCCGGCCTGCTGCAACGCCATGATCGCGGCGAACACCTGATCGACCAGCAGCGGCGACAGCCCTAGCGACGGCTCGTCCAGCATCAGCAGCACCGGCTCACGCATCATGGCCTGGCCAATGGCGAGCATCTGCTGCTGGCCGCCGGACAGGGCGCCGGCCGGCAGATTGCGTTTTTCCTCCAGCACCGGAAACAGCTCGAAGACCCGGGCCAGCCGACGGCGCCAGGCCGCCGCGTCCAGTTTCAGGCCATACACGCCCAGCTCCAGATTGTCGTCGACGCTCTGGGACCGGAACAGCCGGCGCCCCTCGGCCACATGCAGCAGCCCCCCCGCAACGATCACATGCGGCTTGTCGCGGCTGATCACGCGGCCATTGAAAACAATCTGGCCGCGCGATGGCGTCAGCAGGCCGGATATCGCCCGCAACAAAGTGGATTTGCCGGCGCCGTTGCGACCGACCAAAGCGGCGATGGAGCCGCGCCGCACGGACAGCGACACCCCCTCCAGCACGCCGACATGGCCATAACCCACGTCGACATTCTCAACGGACAGCAACAATTCGCCGGTATGGCCGGCCTCCGGGACCATGGTCATGGTCATGCTCCTTCCGCCTCGGCCGGGCGGGGGTGGCAAAGGTCGCCCGCCGGCGGGTCGTTGAGGGCGCGCTCGCCCATATAGGCCGCCATGACGGCGGCGTCGGCGAACACCGCCTGTGGCGACCCCGAGGCCAGCACGGCGCCGCGATCCAGCACCGTCACATGGCTGGCGATGCTTGCGACCAGATCGAGGTGGTGCTCGACGATGACCACGGTGGCGCCAAGGGCGAGAATGCGCCGGATCAGTTGTTCGAGGCGATCCAGTTCGGTCAACGACAGACCCGCCGCCGGCTCGTCGAGCATGATCAGCCGGGCGCCGCCCATCAGGGCGCGGGCGATTTCCACCAGGCGCTGGTGGCCGTGCGGGGTTTCGCTGGCCAGATCATGCGCCCGGTCGGCGACGCCGACGAAAGCCAGCAGCTCCATCGCTTCGGCGCGCAGCTGGGCCGCCTCCAACATGGCGCCGGGCAGCCGCAGCATGGTCCCGGCCAGCGAGGCGCGCTCGCGCCGGTACGCGCCGAGCAGCACATTGTCGAGCACCGTGAGCTCACCGAGCAGGCGCGGGGTCTGGAAGGTGCGGCCCAGGCCTTCGCCAGCGATCTGCTGGGGAGAAAGGCCTTTTGTTTCCCGCCCGCCCAGCAGCACCGCGCCGGCGTCGCGCCGGTAATAGGCGCCGACCACATTCAGCAGCGTGGTCTTGCCGGAGCCGTTGGGGCCGACAATGGCGGCGCAGGTTCCAGGCGCCACCGACAGGTCAACGCCGCCAAGGGCGACGACGCCGCCGAAGCTCTTGCGCAGGTCTTTCACCTCCAGCGACAGGCCGCTGATGGCGGGCCGCTCCACATGGGCGGCCTCATGGGCGGCCTCAGGAGGCACAGTCTCCGCCGGCTGCGCGGCCTGCTTCGGTCGCAGGCGGTCGAACAGGCTGCGCGCGGCGCCAACGAGGCCATGGGGAGCGAACAGCATCAGCGCCAGCAGCGCCGCGCCGTAGACCATCATGCGCCAGCTTTCGAGACCGGTGAGCAACTCCGGGACGAGGAAGAACACAAGGGCCCCGACCACCGGCCCCCAGCGCGTGCCAAGACCGCCGAGCACCACGGTCAGCAGGAAGAAAATGGAGAACTCGGCGGTGAAATCGTCCGGCGTCACCACTGTTTTCTGTACAGCGAAGAAGGCGCCGGCGACGCCGGCGAAGCAGGCGGCGATGACAAAGGCGAGCAGCTTCAGCCGCGCCGGCGAGGCGCCGGCTGCCTGGGCGGCGGCGGGCGCGTCGCGCACGGCGACGAAGCCGCGACCGAAGCGCGAATGGACGATATTGTTCACCAGCCAGAAGCCGATGATGGCGATGATCGCCACCAGCCAGTAAACACCGGCCGGCTCCAGCACATGGCCGAACACGGATGGCGGCTGCACGCCGACGACGCCGGCGAAGCCCTTGGTGAGACCGCGCCACTCCACGATCATCTTCTCGAACACCTGGGCGAAGGCCAGTGTAATGAAAGCGAAATACCAGGTGGAGAGGCGGAACGACGGCAGCGCCATCAACACGCCCATCAACGCCGACAGCACCACCCCGGCCAGCGCCGCCAGCCAGAACGACCAGCCGTGGTCCACCGTGAGCAACGCCGTGGCGTAGGCGCCGATGGCGATGAAGGCGCCATGACCCAGCGACACCTGACCGGCGTAGCCAGCCAGCAGGTTCAGGCCGATGGCGGCGATGACATAGACGCCGAGCTGGGTGGCGACGAACAGGGGGTAGCCATAGGGATCAAGCGCCAGCGGCAGGGCCAGCACGATAACAACCAGCGCCGCCTGGACCAGCAGGCCCGGCAGGCTCCGGGATTTTGCAACGGAAGCCGCCATGGTCACACCGTCCTCGCGAAGGGGCGGCCGAACAGGCCGTGCGGCCAGACCAGCAGCACGCACAGCACCAGCAGGAACACCACCGCCTCCTGATAGCCTGGCGACAGCAGCGCCGCGCCCAGGGCTTCGGTGACGCCGATGAGATAGCCGGCGATCAACGCGCCGCGATTGTTGCCGATGGAGCCGACGGCGGCGGCGGCGAAGCCTTTCAGCAGGAGCGCCGGACCAAGACCGGTGGAGGCGTAGAGCACCGGCGCGGCGAGCACGCCGGTGAGCCCGGCGAAGGCGCCGCCAAGAAAGAACGACCAGCGGCTGAGACGCAGCGGATTGACGCCGCGCAGCAACGCCGCCTCCCGGTCTTCCGCCACGGCCAGGACGGCCTTGCCCTGGCGGGTGCGGTAGACCTGCTCGATGGCCAGCACCAATATGATGGTCAGCAGCACCAGAAAAATCTGATAAGCGCTCACGGTCATGCCGGCGAGGCTGAAGGTGTCCGTGGTCAGCGGCGCTGGCGGCCGCACCACGATGGGATCAGGCCCCCAGATGCGGTTGACGCCATTGGCGATGATCAGCGAGGCGGCCAGGGTGGTGATGACCCAGCCCGTGCCGTGCTGCGAGCGGGCCAGCACCGGCGCCACCGCCACCACGTCGATCAGCAGCGTCAGCAGGCCAACGCCCACCAGGGTGATGATCAGCGCCGCGTACCAGGGCCAGCCGAGCACGGTGGCGAGGCTGGCGAAGATCATGGCGCCCAGCATTACCAGTTCACCCTGGGCGAAATTGAAGACGTTGGTCGGCCGGTAGAGAATGTTGAAGCTGACCGCCACCAGCGCATAAAGGCTGCCCGCGACCAGACCTCTCGCGAGGATGTCGATGTCCATGGATTCAGCACCTGTGCGTTGCTGTGGGTCCCAGTCGCCGCGGGGCCCGTGAGCCGCCGCGGGGCCCCGCAAGTCGCCGCGGGCCCGTTGCGCGTCGCCGCGGGCTTATGGCGGGGACGGGCTGGCTATGGCGGCCCGCCGCCGCTCACGCCACGCCAGTGGCGCCCCGCGCCGGCTGGCGTTCCGCCGGGGCTGCAGTCAGAGCCCCGGCGCGCGTTCGCGCATGCAGCCCATGGCGCGCTTGTCGACGCCAGAGCTGACCGAGGCCAGGGTGATGTCAGCGAGGGCGATGCCGCTGTGGTTTTCCGGCGTGAACGACACCTTGCCGAGCAGGCCGGGGAAATCCTTCGTGCTGTCGAGGGCTTTTTTGATGTCCGCGACCTCGAAGCTCTTCGTCTGCTCAATGGCGTGCTTCAGCAGATAGACAAAGTCGTAGTAAGGGCTGGCGGCGATATTGACTTCGTTGTTCTTCGCGCCGGGGATTTCGGCCAGCTTTTTGGCGAAGGCCACCTGGCGTTCGCCCGGCTGTTCCGTCGCGTTCCAGGTGAAGGATTTGTAATAGGTGCCGTAAACGTTCTTCACCGCCTCCGGCGACACCAGTTCAAACAGCGACGGCAGGAACAGGCCGCTGTGGCCGGTGACCGGCGGGAACCAGTTCAGCGACTTCATGGTGTTGAAGATCATCGCCGCGTTGGGAATGTTGGCGATCCAGGCGATCACCCCGTCGACGCCGGCTTTCTGCAGGTTCGACACGTAAGCGGCGAGATCAGGCGCGTTGATCGGATAGACCTGGATGGACGCAGGCTGGACGCCGGCTTTTTTCAGATATGTCACGGTTGAGGCGGTGGCCTGCTCGCCGAAGGCGGTGTTCTCCTGCAGGACGCCGATCTTCTTCAGCCCCTGGTTCTTCAGCATGTAGTCGACGCAGATCTCGGCCTGCTGGTCGGTATTGAACAACAGCTGGTAATGATACGGGTAGCGCTTGCCGTCGCCCGCCTCGGCCGCCGCCGCATAGGTCGCCTGGATCATCTTCGCCGCCGTGGTGGCGGCGATGGAGGACAGGGACTGGGACGAGCCGGTGGGCCCGACGACATAATGAATGCCGGCGCCGCGCAGCTTGCGGACGATGCCGGGCTCCTTCGACGGCAGGGCCTCGTCGTCCTCCTCCACCCGCTCGATCTGGCGGCCGAGAATGCCGCCGGCGGCGTTGATTTCCTCCACCGCCATGACGCCGCCCATGTAGAGCGGGTTGAACGAGGTGACCAGGCGCCCCGTGGTCGGCCGCACCCAGCCGATTCTGAACGGTTCGGCCGCGGCCGCGCCGCCAGCCAGCCCCACCCCAAGCGCCGAGGCGCCCGCCGTCAGTCCGGCGAGTTGAAGAAAGCTGCGCCGGTCGATGGACCCGGCGGCGGTGAGGATGGTCCGGTCTGCGCGACTCATGGGCGTTCCCTCCGGGCGCGACGACGGGACTTGCCCGGACAATCGCCCCTCTGGTTTTTTCTGGAAACGATCCGGCGTCGGCGCTGCGTTGACCCAACGTCCGCCGCCATCGTCTCCAGGCGTTTCCTCGTGTTTCTTGCGTTTTGTGGTGCACGCTGAAGACCGGCCGCGCCCTGCGACGCGCATCCGCCCTTCTGTTGCTATTGGCGGCATGGTAACACTTGCTAGTCAGCCAGCAAGTGTTAGAAACTGGCGTTCGGAAAATTTTTCGGGAACGGAATTCCATTGCATCGCCCGTCTGTTACAGCCAGATCCTCCCGAAGTCGCGCCGAGCGGCGGCAGATTTCTGACCGGCGGATGATTGTCGCCGCCATGGGGCTGATCGCGGAAAAGGGCGTGGCGCGCACCACGCTGGCGGATGTGGGCGTCGCCGCCGGTTACAGTCGCGGCCTGCCGGTGGAGCGCTTCGGCAGCAAGCTGGGCCTGCTCAACGCCATGATCGATTCCGCCGACGCCTGGTTCGCCGAACAGGCGCCGATGCAGGTGGGAAACCTGCGCGGCCTCGCGGCGGTGCGGGCGCGCATCGCCGCCCACGTGGAAGGCGGCCTGAAAAGCCCGGTCGGCGCCCGGTTCGTGCACTATATGTACGTGGACGCCGCCTATGGCGTGACCGAGCTGCGCCCGCGCATACAGGCGCTGATGGGCGCCTTCGCCGCCGGCTTCCAGAAGCACCTGGAGGAGGCGCGCGACGCCGGCGAAATCGCGCCGGACGCGGACTGTGAAAAGCTGGCGGCGGTGATCGTCGCCATGGTGCGCGGCGTTTTCGTTGAATGGGTGCTGACCGAGGGGGGCACCGATCTGCGCGCGCTCTCGCCGCTGATGCAGGAGATGGCGACGGCGGCGATCGCCCGTGCCGGCGGGGGCGCCCCTGGCAAGGAGGCGCCGCCGCCCTGAGCCCCACCCCGTTTTTCCGCCGACCAGAATACTGGCGGCGTCACAACCGGGCCAGCGCGGGCCAACCGGCGTACTGGCCCACAAAAACATCGTTTGAGGAAACGGACCATGGACATCGCGACCCAGCGGGACCCGGGCAATTGCGTGCTGCGCTATGTGCTCGACCGGCATGCGGACAACCAGCCGGAGCGGACATTCGCCCTGTTCGCCGACGACAGCAGCTGGACGTGGGGCGAAACCCGCCAGATCGTCCGGCGCTTCGCCGCCGGTTTCACGGCGCTCGGCGTCTCCCAGGGCGATCACGTGCTGTCCTGGCTGCCCAACGGCCCGCACGCCATCGCCGTGTGGTTCGCGCTGAACTATCTGGGCGCCGTCTATGTGCCCGTGAACGTCAGCTATCGCGGCGGCGTGCTGGCCCATGTCATCGCCAATTCCGGCGCGCGGCTGATGGTGGCCGACAGCCAGCTGGCGGAACGGCTGGCCGATGTGGCGCTGGCCGACCTGAAGACGCTGGTGGCCATCGGCGACCAGCCGGTGAATGTTCCTGGCCTCGAAATCCTGCCTGAAACGGCCCTCTCCCGCGCCGAAGGCGAGCCCGGCGAACCATCGCGGCCGATCATGCCGTGGGACACCCAGTCAATCATCTACACCTCGGGCACCACGGGGCCGTCCAAGGGAGTGCTGTCGTCCTATCGTCACGCCGCCTGCATGTGCGAGGCGCTGGACAATGTCACCCGCGACGACCGGGCCATGGTCAATCTGCCGCTGTTCCACGTGGGCGGAACCAACGCGGTCAACCGCATGCTGCTCAACGGCGGCTCGGTGGCCATTGTCGAGGCGTTCGACACCCGCACCTTCTGGGACACGATCCGCCGCACCGGCTGCACCACCATGACGCTGCTGGGCGCCATGGTTCCCTTCCTGCTGAAGGAGCCGCCCTCCCCGCGCGACCGCGACCACACCCTGCGCCAGGCGGTGATGGTGCCCCTGAGCGAGGACGCGCCGGAATTCACCCGCCGCTTCGGCGTCGACATCTACACCGTGTTCAACATGACTGAGATTTCCTGCCCCATCGTCTCGGAGGCGAACCCGACCGTCGCCAAGACCTGCGGCCGGGTGCGCGAAGGCTTCCACGCCCGCATCGTCGACGACCATGACGTGGAGGTGGCTGTCGGCGAGGTCGGCGAACTGCTGGTGCGCTCCGATATCCCCTGGGCGCTCAATCACGGCTACAACCGCAACCCCGAAGCGACGGCGAAAGCCTGGCGTAACGGCTGGTTCCACACCGGCGACGCCTTCCGCCGCGACGCCGACGGCAATTACTTCTTCGTCGACCGCAAGAAGGACGCCCTGCGCCGGCGCGGCGAGAACATCTCGTCCTTCGAGGTGGAGTCGGAACTGCTGGCCCATCCGCAGATTCGCGAGGCGGCGGTCATCGGCGTGCCGTCGGAATTCGGCGAGGACGAGGTGATGGCGATCATCGCGCCCGTGGAAGGGGCGCAGATCGACATGGAGGAGCTGACGGCGTTTCTGACCCGGCGGCTGCCGCATTTCATGACGCCGCGCTACATCCGCGTGATGCCCGAACTGCCGCGCACGCCGACGCAGAAGGTGGAGAAATACATCCTGCGCGAACAGGGGCTGACCGACGACGCCTGGGACCGGGAAGCCGCCGGCATCCGCCTGAAGCGCGAGAAGCTGGGCAGCGCCAAACTCAATATCGCCTGAGGGCGCCCCACGCGGCCGGGCAAGGCCCCGGCCGCCCCACAACAGACACGCGCGAAGCCATTGCTGCTTCGCCCGGCCTCATCGCCAGGCCGCCATATCCGACGGAGCAACAGTGTGCGTCAGGACCTCGAAACCCTAATCTGCGCGCAGGCGGGACGTCTCGACGACGCCCGCCCCGCCGCTGTCGCCAGGCAACGCAAACGCGGCAAATGGACGGTGCGCGAAGCCCTCGCCGCCCTGGCCGACGCGGACAGCTTCACCGAATACGGCGGCCTGGTCCAGCCGGCCATCCAGGACATGGAGGGCGCGGCCGACGGCTTGGTAATGGGCGCGGCCCAGGTCGGCGGGCGCGCAGTCGATTTCGTTGGCTATGACTTCACCGTCTATGGCGGGGCGCAGAGCGCCCTCAACCACACCAAGATCACCCGCATGTTCGAGCATGCGGAAAAGCGCCGGCTGCCGGTAATCTGCTGGCTGGACGGCGGCGGCGCCCGGCCGCACGACATGCATGTGACGGCAAAGCCCTCGACGCCCACATTCGTGGTTTTCGCCCGCCTGTCCGGGCTGGTCCCGACCATCGGCATCGTGCCGGGCCGGGCGTTCGCCGGCCACGCCAACCTCGCCGGCATGTGCGACCTGCTGGTGGCGACACGCGATTCCGCCATGGGCCTGGCCGGGCCGCCGCTGGTGGAGGCGGCGCTGGGCAAACGGTTCACGCCGGAGGAAATTGGCCCCGCCGAGGCGCACTGGGCCTCGGGCGTTATTGACGTGCTGGTGGACAATGAGGAAGAGGCGATCGCCGTCGCCAAAAAATACCTGGCCTATTTCGACCCGCCGGGTTCGCCTTCCGCCGCGCCGGGCAAGGCGCGCGATCAGGCGCCGCTGCGCGACATCGTGCCGGAGAACCCGCGCCGCGCCTACAATGTGCGCAAGGTCATCGAGACCCTGGCCGACGAAGGCAGCGTGCTTGAAATCAAGGCCGGCTACGGCAAGGCGGCGGTGACCTCGTTCATCCGGCTGAACGGCCGGCCGGTCGGCGTCATCGCCAACCAGCCGATGTTCCTCGCCGGGGCCATGGACACCCCCGCCTGCCTGAAGATGGCGCGCTTCGTGCAGATCTGCGACGCCTTCGACATTCCGCTGCTGGTGCTGTGCGATACGCCTGGCCTGATGGTGGGGCCGGAGGTCGAGCGCACCGGCCTGATGCGCCACAGCGCCCGCGTGCTGACCGCGCTGGCCAACGCCACCATTCCGGTGATGACCGTGGTGCTGCGCAAGGCCTATGGCCTTGGTTACTACATCATGGGATCGCGGCCGCTCGATCCGGAAATCCTGCTGGCCTGGCCCACCGCCGAGTACGGCGGCATGGGGCTGGAAGGCGCCGTCACCATCATTCACGGCAAGGAGTTGGAGGCCATCGCCGATCCGGCGGAACGGGCGGCGCGCCACGCCGCGCTGACGGCGGAACTGAAGGACGCCAACACCGCGGTCGCGTGCGCGGCGCGCTTCATCTATGACGACGTCATTGATCCCGCCGAAACCCGCGCCATCCTGCTGCGCACGCTGGACAACCTGCCGCCCCCGCCGCCGCGCGCCAACCGCAAGCGGATTATCGAGCCATTCTGAGAGGCGGGTTCTGCCGATCGGGAAGCCCGCTGGTCTCACGCCGGTTTGAAAGCAGAATCCGGAGCGCAACGTCGCCAGAATGCGCTACCGTTGCACACCGGAAACGCGACGGGATCACGACATTGACAGACAAAAGCGCGGGCAGCATCAGGATCGGCGTCGGCGGCTGGACTTACGCGCCCTGGCGGGGCGTATTCTATCCGGACAGGCTGCCACAGAAACGCGAGCTGCAATATGCCAGCGAACATCTGACCTCGATCGAGATCAACGGCACCTATTACGGCTCGCAAAAGCCGGAAAGTTTTGCCAAATGGCGCGACGAAACGCCGGACGGCTTCGTCTTTTCACTGAAGGCGCCGCGCTTCGCCACCAACCGCCGGGTGCTGGCGGAGGCCGGCGAAACCATCGAACGTTTTTTCGCGAGCGGCGTTACGGAACTGGGCGACAAGCTTGGGCCAATCAACTGGCAGTTCATGGCCACCAAGAAGTTCGACCCGGATGATTTCGAGGCGTTTCTGAAACTGCTGCCCCGGACACTTCAGGGGCGCGACCTGCGTCACGTGGTCGAGGTGCGTCATGACAGCTTCCGGACGCCCGCCTTCACCAACCTGCTGCGCCAGTACGGCGTGGCCGCCGTGATCGCCGGCGACAGCGAATATCCGCAGATCGCCGACATCACCGCGCCGTTCATCTACGCCCGCGTCATGGGCGCGCAGGAGCGCGCCGGCCCCACCGGATATGACGACGCCGGCCTCGATCGCTGGGCCGAACGCGCCCGCACATGGGCGGCGGGCGGCGCGCCGGCGGGGCTGGACTACGTGGAAAAGCCCGGAAACGGCACCCCTCGCGACGTATTTCTCTACGTCATCAGCGGCCACAAGGTCTGCAACCCCGCCGCAGCCATGGCGCTGATACAGCGGGTGGGCTGAGCGGAACGCGCGTCCGTGCAGAACCGGGTGACGCAGTCCGGCGATATCGGCGCCCTGACCGCGCGGGCAATTCACGGGCAATCGCGGCATTATCCATGCCCCGGCGACGCGGTCGCTGCTGGCGCGGCGCTGGACCTCCAGGGCGTGGATCATTTGCATTTGCGCATTCCGGGGCCGCCGCCAGGGCATTGGCTGGCTGACCTTGAGCTTTCTTTCCGGATGAAGCGACGGCGTAACGGCCCCTGTTGCATGGCGCAGCCGCTTTCTGCCATCACTGGGGACATTGCGCGGCCAAACAGCGCCGCCCAGGAGGAAATCAATGCGCGCCCTTGAACTGTCCTATCCATGGGGGACATCCAACCTCAGGATTGCCGACCATCCCGACCCGACGCCAGGAGCGGGCCAGGTCACCGTGCGGATGCGGGCGGTTTCACTGAACTTTCGCGACACCCTCATCACCGCCAGGGGCGGCTATGCGAAAGGCAATGAGAGCTCTCCACCAGTGGTCCCGTTTTCTGATGGCTGCGGTATTATTGAGGCCGTGGGCGAAGGCGTGACGCGCGTCGCACCCGGCGACCGCGTGTCGACGCTGTTCTTTCCAAACTGGGTTTCGGGCCACCCGGCGCCAGAAAAAGCTGCTGGAGCGCTTGGCTCGCCAGGGGCGCCAGGCGCCGGGCGTGATCTTGCCCTGTTTCCCGAAAGCGCCGTTTGCCGCGTGCCGGACTATCTCACCGATGAGGAGGTTTCGACCCTTCCGTGCGCGGCGCTCACAGCGTGGCGGGCCATGTTCGTCGACGCCCGGCTTGAGCCTGGCGACACGGTGGTGCTCCAGGGAACGGGCGGCGTCTCCATCTTCGGGCTCCAGTTCGCCCATGCCGCCGGATACCGGACCATTGTCACGTCTTCATCGGGGGAGAAGCTGGAGCGCGCCCGGGCGCTCGGCGCGACCCATCTCATCAACTACAGGACCGAGCCCAGCTGGCATCGCCCGGTGCGGGAAGCCACCAACGGACGGGGCGCCGACTTCATCATGGAGGTTGGCGGCGCGGGAACGCTGATTGAGAGCCTGAAATCGGTGCGCATGGGCGGCCATATAGCGGTCATCGGCCTACTGACGGACGCCAGCGCGCCGCCGGCCGCCCTCTCCCCCTCGGTGATGATTGGCACATCGGCAAGGGTTCAGGGCGTTTCAGTCGGATCGCGTGAGATGTTTGAGGCGATGTGCCGCGCCATGACGCTGCATCAAATCCGGCCCGTCATTGATCGCACCCTCCCATGGACAGAAGCGCCCCGGGCGATTGATGAAATGGCGAGCGGGAGCCACTTTGGAAAAATCGTGCTGACGTTCTAACTAAGCGCGCCGACCGACGCGCGCTGAATGGACGGCGCTCCACGGAGCGGCGCCAGGCTTCCTGGCGTCGCACTGGCCTTCTGGCTGCACAGGCCCCGCGCGGCTGCCCTTTTCACCCGGGAAAATGATCGCCTCGGACGGATCAATGTCGGTGATCCCACCGTGAACCATGTCGGCCCGATCAGCGGCGGCTGGCGGAGCAACCCCTTGAAAATCAAGGCTCCCCTGTGACGGGAGGCAGCAACACATTGTTGTATGGGAAAGAGGCAGGTGGCGGAGACGGAGGGATTCGAACCCTCGAAGCCCGTTTCCAGGCTTGCTCATTTAGCAAACGAGTGCCTTCAGCCTCTCGGCCACGTCTCCGGCTGCGGCAAGGGATAGTCACAGACGCGTGGCAGGTCAACGGAAAACCGGGGCCCACGCTGAAAATCGGTGGGGATATTGCGGGTGATCGACCGAAACGGTTTTCGGAACGCGCGCATGGCGGCTGTTGGCGCTGGTTTTACATCCCGCTGGCATTTTCCCGGCCATGCGCGCGCAGAAGCTCCGGCGCCTGTCTGAATCTGCGGGGCGGTGTTTATCCCGCCTGCGGCGCCGATCACCTGGGCAGCATCGGCGGTTTCTGGCGGCGATTACCCCGGTGAGGACAGCCTCTGTCGTCAAAAGGCGCCGCCAGACCACGCTTTGGGCCAGGCCCGCGCTTGGGGCCAGCCACCACGCTTGGGGCCAGCCACCACGCTTGAGGACAGACCCGCGCCTGGGGCAACCATCACGCCTGGGGGCAACGCGCCCCCAGCCTCCAGCGACGCGACGCAGGCGGCGGCAGATCGTTTTGGCGTCGTCCTGCCCGGCCCGCATGGTGGGTTGGCAATGGGCCGGCAAGCTGACAGCCTGTCCCCAGATAAACAGGATTGGGGGGAACGATGGAGATTCAGGGACGGCCAACGACCCAGGGCGGCGTATCCGGTTTTTGCGATCCGCAATACGCCGGCGTGCTGGAAGCTTTTATTGAGAACTTCAACACGCGCGGCGAGATCGGCGCCAGCGTCGCCATCTCCATCGGCGGGCGAACCGTGGTGGATCTGTGGGGCGGGCGCAAAACGCCGGATGGTCCCGCCTGGGAGCAGGACACGCTGTCAGTGGTCTTCTCCTGCACCAAGGGCGCCTCAGCCCTGTGCGCCCATATGGCGGCGGATCGCGGCCTGCTCGATCTTGACGCGCCCGTCACGCGCTACTGGCCCGAATATGGGCAGGCCGGAAAAGAACATACGCTGGTTTCGATGATGCTCGACCATTCGGCCGGCGTTCCCGCCCTGCGGGAGGAGCTGAAGCCCGGCGCCTATTACGATTACGCGCATATGGTCGGCCTGCTTGAGAAAGAGGCCCCGTTCTGGCGGCCGGGAACGCGCAACGGCTATCACGCCGTCACCAGCGCCTGGACCGTGGGCGAAATGGTGCGGCGCGCCACCGGCATGCGCATGGGCGCCTTTTTCCAGCAGGAAGTGGCGGCGCCGCTTGGCGTCGAGTTCTGGATGGGGCTGCCCGAGGCCATGGAGCATCGCGTCGCCCCGGTGCTGCCGTTCATTCCCGATGAAACGTCGCGCGGCAGCCGGATCGTGCGCGCCGCCCTGGCGGATCCCATGAGCCCGTCGGCGCTGTTCCTGTTCAACAATGGCCACTTCAATCCGAACTCCCGCGAGGCGCGGGCGGCGGAGATTGGCTCGGCCACGGGCGTCACCAATGCGCGGGGCCTGGCTGGCCTGTACGCGCCGCTGGCCAACGGCGGCGCGCTGAATGGCGTCAGGCTGGTCAGCCCGGACGCCCTGGCGCGCATGGCGCGCGTATCGGTCGCCACCCATGAGGACGCCACGCTCGCCATCCCGACGCGGTTCTCGCTGGGCTTCATGAAATCAATGGACAACCGCCGTCTCGACAACGCCGCTGACTGTTCGGTGATCCTGTCGGAGGCTGCCTTTGGCCACGTGGGGGCCGGCGGCTCGATCGGCTTCGCCGATCCGGAGGCGGGCATGAGCTTTGGTTACGCCATGAACCGGATGGGGCCCGGCATCCTGCTCAATGACCGGGGCCAAAGCCTGGTGGACGCGGCCTACCGGGCGCTTGGCTACAGTTCTGACGCCAGCGGCGGCTGGAGCCGGTAAGGCTTGCGGCGGGCGATCTTCTGGCGAAGCGGCGGAAGATCGCCCGTGCGTCGTCGGGGAAGGCGATTATTCGTTGTGGCGACGGTCACGGAACCTTTGCCAGAACGAGGGCGGGTCGAGCACATCATCGGTCCGCTCCGTCGCCTGCCGCGGCGGCCCGGCCCGGAGCCAGATTTCGGCGGCGGCGGTTTCGGCGGCGGAAACCTCTTCGTCCCCCATCCCAGGGGCGGCGGGCGGGTCGTTTGACGTTTGCGCAGCGCCCGGCGCGGCGGCCGCCGCCGCATTGCCGTCGCTATTATGCATGCTGTCGGCGATACCGCGCAGCAGGGCCGGAAAAGAGGCGGAGCCCAGAAAAATGGCGATGCCGCCGATCGGTCCGTCCGACGGCCGGATTTCTATGTGAAGACCATCATCATGGGCGCTGATCACCCTTAACTCCGCGCTCGGCAGATGGACGCGCCCACTTCCCTCGTCAAAAGGCATCACCTTCACCGGATCGTTGTTGCGCCATGGTTGTACGGTTGCGACGCTGCCCGGACAATTAACGTTCCGGCGATTGTCATTTGTCCTGCCGCCCCCGCGCATCAGCGGGCCCGACGATCCCCGTCTCCGGTTTTTCCGCGACTTTACCCGCCAGCACGGCTATGTTTCATGCCCCGCCAACCGCCGCCAAACACGGAGTTCCACCTGATGCGCATCGTGGCGCCTGTTGCCTGTCTGGCCGTCAGCCTGCTTGTTTCCCCGATCGCTGCGGCAAATACTCGGACGACGGCGGACACGGCGGCCGGCAGATTTCAGGTTGGCTCCAAACCGGCGAACAGCGGCCGCGGCTTTTCGCTCTTCACCAGCTTCGTCAATTCAACCTATCGGGTGGAGTGCAATTGCGCCGACCTCAGCGTCGACATCCGCATCTGCAACAGCAGCAACTACCAGTGTAACTGCGCGCCGAAAGCCATCCTCTCCTGCGCGCCCCTGTAGACCCATCCCGCTCACCTCCGCCAGGCCCGGGGTCCGGCGGCGTCGGGTCACGGAATGGTGAAAAATGGCGCGCGGGCGCAACAGCCCACGGACAGACCGCGCGCTGCTCTGGTATATGGCGCCTGCGCGCGGCGGCGGCCCCTTCGACGCCGCGCACCCGTCCCGACGGACGGCATAAAGACAACAGGGACAAAGGGGGAGGAAACACGGAAATGGCTTTGCCAGAACTGTTGCCAACGCTTGCCGACGTGGTGCGGGCGCAGGCCCGGGACCGGGCCGGGATGATCGCCTATGAATTTGAGGGCCGGCAAACAACATTCGCTGAACTGGACGACAACACCAATCGCGTCGCCAATGGCCTTTCCGCCCTCGGCCTCGGCAAGGGCGGCCGCATCGCCTACATCGGCAAGAACAGCGACGCCTATTTCGAGCTGCTGATGGGCGCCGGCAAGGCAGGCGTGGTGATGACCCCGGTGAACTGGCGGCTGGCGCCGCCCGAGAGCGCCTTCATCATCAACGACTGCACGGCGCCGGTGCTGTTCGTCGGGCCGGAATTCGTCGATCTGGTGCGGAAAATCCAGGGCGACCTGCCCCACGTGCGCAGCATTTTCACCACCGAAGGCGGCGCGGCGGAATGGCCGGACTACGCTGCCTGGCGCGACGCGCAGAGCAGCGTCGCGCCGGCGACGCCGGTGGGCCGCGATGACGTGGTGATCCAGCTCTATACCTCCGGCACCACCGGCAAACCCAAGGGCGCGATGCTGTCGCACGGCAATCTGCTGCACATGGTGCAGGCGGAGGATCGCGACAATCCCGCCTCATGGAACGACTGGTCGGACCAGGACGTAGCGCTGCTGGCCATGCCCTGCTTCCACATCGGCGGCACGCAATGGGGCGTCAACAGCCTGTGCTTCGGCGCAAAAGGCCTGGTGGCGCGTGAGTTCGATCCGGGCAAGGTGCTGGATTATTTCGAGCAGGCGGGCGTCAGCCGCATCTTCATGGTCCCCGCCGCGTTGCAGATCGTCGTGCGGCTGCCCCGGGCGGCGCAGGCGGATTATTCGCGGCTGAAAACCATCTTCTATGGCGCATCGCCCATCCCCGCCGCGCTGTTGCGGCAGTGCATCGACACCTTCGGCTGCGAGTTCGTGCAGGTGTACGGCATGACCGAGACGACGGGTTCGATCGTGGCGCTGCCGCCGGCCGATCACCTCGAAGGCGGCGAGCGGATGCGCGCCGCCGGCAAGGCGATGCCCGGCGTCGAGGTGATGGTGCGCGGCGGCGACGGCAAGCCATTGCCTGCGGGGGAGATCGGCGAAGTCGCCACCCGCTCCGGCGCCAATATGGTTGGCTACTGGAACCTGCCCGAGGCCACGGCCAAAACCATTGACAGTGACGGCTGGCTGGCCACCGGCGACGCCGGCTATCTGGATGACGACGGCTACCTGTTCATCCAGGACCGCATCAAGGACATGATCATTTCTGGCGGCGAGAACGTCTATCCGGCCGAGGTGGAAAGCGCTGTCTGCGACCACCCGGACGTGGCCGAAACGGCGGTGATCGGCGTGCCGGATGACAAATGGGGCGAGAGCGTCAAGGCGGTGGTGGTGCTGCGGCCGGGCTGCGAGGCCACGGCGGACGACATCATCGCCTTCACGCGCACGCGCATCGCCGGTTACAAAACGCCGAAATCCATCGACTTCATCGACGCGCTGCCGCGTAATCCGTCAGGGAAAATCCTGCGGCGGGAGCTGCGCGCGCCCTACTGGGAGGGACGGGACCGGCAGGTGAACTGAACGGGTCCCAAACCGCGCATGTCCGGCGAATACCCGTTCGCCGGACATGCCAGGCGCGCCCACAGGGCGCTGACGGCGCCAATCTCCCTGCTCCGCCCCGTTATTCGATGAGCTTGTCCGACGCGTCGGCCATCCCGTTGACCCAATAGCCGGAGGCCTTCAGCCAGGGCAGCGGATGGCCCCGCTGTTCAACGAGGAACTGGCGCGCCGCCCGGGCCACGCGGGCCTCGGCGGCGATCCAGATGAAGCCCTCGCCCGCCGGCAGCTCCAGCGTCGCCAGGGCGCGCAGCACCGGCTCCGGGTCGTCCGCCTGGTCGGGCGACCGGTGCACCCATAGCGCCTGATGGTCGGCCGCGGTGACAAAGGACTGCTCGTCGTCCTTGCCGGGAACGGCGACGAGGCTGATGACCCTTGCGCCGGCCGGCATCTCCTCGATGCGGCGGCCGATGGCTGGCAGCGCCGTTTCATCGCCGATCAGCAACCACCAGCCGATATCCGGCCCGATGACCATGGAGCCGCGCGGGCCGCCAATCTCGAGCTGGTCGCCGGGGCGCGCCTCCAGCGCCCAGAGCGTCGCCGGACCCGCGTCGTGCACGGCGAAATCAATCACCAGGGTTTGGGCCGCCGCGTCAAAGGCGCGGGGCGTATAGTCGCGGCTCACCATCTCGCCGCCAGGCGCCGGAACGAAGAGCTTCACGTGGTCGTCGGCGCCCAGGCTGACGAAATCCGCCAAAGCGTCGCCGGTGAAGTGAATGCGCAGCATGACGGGGGTCAGGCGCTCGACCCGCGTCACCTGAAGCTGCCGACGTTTCAGGTCGTGTCGCACGCGCGTTATACGTGGGGCGGAATTGTCGATCTTGACGTCCTGGGAAGTCATCCGGGTCCTTTCGGGGCGCAGCGGCGTCCGCTTGCAGGCCCTGACCCTGATCCGCCGGACACAGCCGCGCAGACCGGGGCCAGAGGCCTCACGATCATGCGCGTTGAGTGACGTTAACGCTTACGTGCAGGGGGCGAAGCCCCCCGCAGATGCGCCAGCTTTAAAGCAGAATGCGCCCGGGTTGAAGGAAAATCCGTCCAGGCGACCGCCGGCGCGGTCACGGCCCCTTTTTCACCAGCGGACAGGCGGATTTGTCGAGCGACTGGAACGCCTGCTCGCCGGGCACGGTGGCGACGATATTGTAGACATCCCATTTCGACTTCGACTGTTCAGGGCTTTTCACCTGCACCAGATACATGTCGTGAATCATCTGGCCGTCGTCGCGGATGTAGCCGTCTTTGGCGAAGATATCGTTGATCTTGGTCTTCTTCATCTGGGCCACGGCTGCCTTCGCCTCATCGGTTCCGGCCGCGGCGACGGCTTTCAGGTAGTGACTCACCGCCGAATAGACGCCGGCCTGCATCATGGTGGGCATGCGGCCAACCTTTTCATGGAAGCGCTTGGCGAAGGCGCGGGTTTCGTCGTCCCTGTCCCAATAGAAGGCGTCGGTGAGCATCATGCCCTGGGCGATGTCGAGGCCAACGCCTGGCACGTCGGTGATGCCGAACAGCAGGGCGATCAGCTTCTGGCCGCCGGCGGCCAGGCCAAACTCCGCCGCCTGTTTCAGCACGTTCTGGGTGTCCTGGCCTGAATCGGCCAGAGCGACGACCTTGGCGCCGGAGTTCTTCGCCTGCACCACCTGGGAGGCGAAATCATTGTTGTTGAAGGGATGTTTGGCGCTGCCCAGCACCTTGCCGCCATGGGCCGTCACCACGGCGGAAGCGTCCTTCTCCAGCATGTGGCCGAAGGTGTAGTCGGCGGTGATGAAGAACCAGCTGTTGTCGCCGCGCTCCACCAGCGCCTTGCCGGCCACATTGGCCAGCGCATAGGTGTTGTAGACCCACTGCACGCCGTTGGGCGAGCAGGCGGCGCCGGTCAGCTCCGACGAGCCCGGCCCCATCATCAGGAAGACCCGGTTACGCTCTTTCGTCAGCTGCTGCACGCCAAGGGCGATCGACGACACCGGCACGTCAAGGATTACATCGACCTTCTCGGCATCGTACCAGCGGCGCGCCGTGGCCATGCCGATGTCGGTCTTGCTCTGGTGATCGGCGAAGACCAGCTCGATCGGCTTGCCCAGCACCTTCCCGCCAAAGTCGGCGATGGCCATTTCAGCGGCGACGACGGAGCCCTTGCCCGTGCCATCGGCGCTTGGTCCGCTCAGGTCGGTCAACACGCCGAATTTTACCACCCCGTCGGATATGGCCGGTTCGGCCAGCGCGGGCGTGGCGGCTCCGGCCAGCAGGGCAAGGCCGGCGGCCCACCGGCGCAGTTGAGATGAGGCAGGATACTGTCTGTTCGCCATGGCGTTTCTCCCGTCAGCGCGGCTGTCCGCGACAGCCTTCGCATGGCGACGGCCGATGGGCCGGTCGCCTGTGACATGCGGTTTGATACGTAATTTTTTGTTTTTGATACGGAAGCGTACCAGCCGGCGCGGGCCGTGGAAAGGCGCAGCCCCCCTCGCCGCGCGCAGGCCTGGGCAGCACGTGGCCTGGAGGGGCCCAGGCGGCTCCGGCGGCTATTTTTGGCAGGCCCGCCGCCTTTCCTGTTGCGCCTGGCGCAGCGCCGCAGCAGCATGCGCCAGAGCCACGGCGTTTCGCCGCCAGCGGGGTGCAGATGATGAGTATCCGCCGCATGTCTCGCGCAATCGCGCTGGCGGCGCTTGGCGCGGGCCTCAGCCTCGCCATCGCGCCCGCCAGCGCCCAGTCGCCCGTTGTTGTCACTGGCAAGTCGCCAGGTTTCGATGTGATCGCCCTTAACGAAGGGGGCGTCGCCAAAGCCATCGGGGAATTGCCGGACCTGATCCGCGCCGTGATGGCGCGCAGCCAGACGCCGGGCGTCGCCGTCGCCGTGGTGCAGAATGGCAAAACCATCTATGTGGGCGGCTTCGGCGTGCGCCGGCTTGGCGAGGCTGGCGCCGTCACGCCGGAAACCGTGTTCCAGATCGCCTCGATCTCAAAGCCGATATCGGCGACGATCACCGCCATCGCCGCCAGCCAGGGCAAGGTGAGCTGGAGCGACCCGGTGCGCAAGCATCTGCCGTGGTTCCGGCTCAAGGACCCGTGGGTTGGCGACCATGCGACGATCGGCGATTTCTTCGCCCATCGCAGCGGCCTGCCACACGCGGCGGGCGACAGCCTTGAAGACCTTGGTTTCTCCCGCAAGGAGATCCTGTCGCGCCTCAACCAGTGGCCGCTCGATCCATTCCGGGCGTCGTACAATTACGCCAATTTTGGCACGACGGTCGCGGCCGAGGCCGTGGCGGCGGCCATGGGCGAGGCATGGGAGAGTCTCGCGGCGCGCCTGCTGTTCACACCGCTGGGCATGAACGCCACCAGCGCCCGGCACGCCGAATTTCTTGCCCGCCCGAACCGGGCCTCGCTGCATGCGCTTGTGGGCGGACGCTTCCAGCCGCTGTACGACCGCGACCCGGACGCCCAGTCGCCGGCTGGCGGCGTATCGTCGAATGCGCGCGATATGGCGGAATGGCTGAAGCTGTTGCTGGCCGGCGGCGTGCACGACGGCAAGCGTCTGTTCGACGCGGACAAGTTCATGCCGGCCCTGAGCGCCCAGGCCACGCCCCATGCGCCGTCCTCCCCGGATGAGCGCGGCGCGTTCTATGGTTACGGGTTCAATGTCGGCGTTCACGCCAACGGCCGCACGAACTTTGGCCATTCCGGCGCGTTTCTGCTCGGCGCGGGAACCAGCTTCCAGATCCTGCCCTCCGCCGGTCTTGGCGTCGTCGTGCTCACCAATGGCGCGCCGGTGGGCGCCGCTGAAGCAATCGTCAGCCAGTTCATGGACATCGCCCAGTATGGCGTTTCGACCCGCGACTGGTACGCCGGCTATCACCAGATGATGCAGCCAATGTTCGCGCCAGTTGGCGATCTGGCGGGCGCGACGCCGCCCGCCAACCCGGCCCCGCCCAAACCGCTCGCCGCCTACGCCGGCGTATACGACAACAGCTATTATGGTCCCGTCACGATCAGCGTACAGGGCGACGGCCTGCAATTGCAGATTGGCCCGAAACACAAGACCGCGCGGCTGACGCACTGGAACGGCGACACATTCGCCATGGCTCCCCCTTCGGGGGAAAACGAGCCTGAGGGCTCGCGCTCCTCCGTCCGGTTCGACATCCAGGGCGGCCAGGCGAAGGGGCTGGTCATCAACTATCTGGACGAGGCCGGGCTCGGCCGGTGGCGGCGTCCCGAAGGGTCGCCGTGACGCCAGCCCGGCGCGTTTGATGACGTGGCTTACCTCCCAGAGCCGTCGATGATCGCGCCGAAGCGCTTCCAGCCCTTGCCGTCGAAGCTCTGCAACTGCAACTGCTCGATCGGGTGGTAGTCCGTGGGGCTGGTGCGCACGGTGATCCCCGGCAGCAGCATGGGAATGGCGACGCCATCAAGGCTGGTTGCCTGTTTCATGATGTTTTCGCGGGAGAAGTCGCCGTTGCACCGCTCCAGCACCGTCATCAGCACCTGGGACACCGTATAGGCGTAGGTGTTGAAGGCGTCCTGGAGATTGGCGGCCGGGTAATACTGCTTCATGAAGGCCAGGTAATCCTTCACCGCCGCGTCGTCAGCCCACTCCGGGTCGGTGGGGTCCTTCAGGTAAGCGGTGGCGATGACGTCCTTCGAGGCTTCGACGCCGGCCGGCAGCAACACCCCGGCGATCGAGGCGGAGCCGTTGGAGATGTAGTGCGTCGGCTTCCAGTTGATGTCGTGCAGCTTGCGGATCGCCTGGGCGGCGAACTTGGCGGTGGCGCCAGAGATCAGGCTGGCGGCGCCCGACTGGCGCAGGTTGATGATCTGCGAATCCACCGTGGCGTCGGCTACCTCGTAAGGCGCGATCACGGCCCTGCTGTCGAAATCAGCGCCCAGCACGTCGCGGACGCCGGCCAGGTAGTCCTTGCCGTAGTCATCGTTCTGGTAAAGCACGGCGATCTTGCCGTCCGGGTGGCGCTTCAGGGCGTCGCGGGTGAAAATCCGCGCCTCGGCCCGGCCGCTTGGCGGAAAGCCCATGGTCCAGGGATGGGCCTTGTGGTCGCCCCATTTGTCGCCGTTCACGGTGATGAACAGGTGCGGAACCTTGCGGGCGTTGACGTATTTGACGATGGCGGAATTGGGCGCCGTACCGATATTGCTGAACAGGAAGGCGACCTGGTCGCTCTCCAGCAGGCGGCGCGTCTGCTCCACCGTGCGCGGCGGGCTGAAACCGTCGTCATAGAAGATGAAGTTGATCTTGCGACCGGCGATCCCGCCCCGGTCGTTGATCATTTTGAAAAACGCCTCCTGGGTGCGGGTCTGCGTGCCGAGCGCCGAAACCGGGCCGCTGAGCGAGGCGGTGGCGCCAATGCGGATTTCGCTGGCGGTGACGCCGGGCGTGTCGGCGGCGTGGGCGCCGGAGAATGTGGCGGCGGCGACGGCAGCCGTCATCACGCCCGCCAGCAGGGCGCGCCGGGTGGGAGTGCTCATCGGTATTTTCCTGGAAGTTTTGTTGTTGGAGGTTTTCTTGCCAGACGCCGGAACCCTGCCCCCTCAAGCGACGCAAACATGGCGCCGCGTGAGAGCGTTCCGGCCAGTCTCAGCTTTTCGGAAGGTAGAGGTCGAGATTGGGCTGGCCGGTGGCGGCCATCAGGCCGCCGTCGACCGCCAGGGCGACGCCCGTGATGTAGGAGGCGTCGCGGGAGGCGAGGAAGGCCACCGCGGCGGCGATTTCCTCCGGCCGGGAGAACCGGCCCATGGGAACGGCGTCGGACCAGCGCTCCCACAGGCCAGGGACCTCCTTGATGCCGGCGATGATTGGCGTATCGACCGGGCCGGGACAAACCGCATTGACGCGCACGCCGTCGCGGGCGTGGCTGATGCCCAGCGAGCGCGTGTAGTTGATCACCGCGCCCTTGGCGGCGTTGTAGGCGTCGAAGCCATAGTCGCCGGCCATGCCTGAAATCGACGCGGTGTTGATGATGGCGCCGCCGCCTTGCGCCTTCATCAGCGGAATGGCGATGCGGCAGGCGAAGAACACCGCGTCCAGATTGATGGCCAGCACACGCCGCCAGTCTTCCGTCGCGAGGTCCGGCGTATGGACGCGGCTGCCAATGCCGGCGTTGTTGAACAGGATGTCGAGGCGGCCGAAAGCGGCAATGGCGGCGTCGATCATCGCCTTCACTGCCGCTTCATCGGCCACGTCGGTGGCGACGAAGCGGGCCCGCTCCGCCCCCAGTTCAGCGGCGAGCGTTTCGCCCAACTCCGCGTTGAGATCGGCGATCACCACCGCCGCGCCCTCGCTGTGGAAGCGGCGCGCCGCAGCAGCGCCGATGCCCGACGCCCCGCCCGTCACCACCGCGACCTGACCGGAAAATCTCATGCTGCTATCCTCCCATCACGGGGTCTGACGCCCCGTTGGAGCCGCTTCCGATCAATCCCGACCGGACATGCTCCAGCTGTTCTTATTCTGAGCGACCTGTGATCAATCAGCCGGTTCTGGCTGGGCGGAATGCGCTCTAACGCTGCGGATTGATGACGATCTTGACGTGCTGGCCCGCCTGTCTGGCCAGTTCGAAGGCCTGGGGCGTGTCGGCAAGCGCCGCCTCCATGGTCAGGGCCGCGGCGCCGTCGATGTCGCCGTCGGCGAGACGTTTCAGGGTCAGGGCGAACTCATCCGGCGTGTAGGCGAAGACGAATTCCATGCTGAGCTGCTTGTTGATGGCCATCAGCGGCTCGATGTGGTCGGCTTCCATGCAGGCGCCCACCACGACAATGCGCCCCAGCGGCGGCGCCCCCTCAATGACCGCCTGCAACATGCCCGGCGCGCCGACGCATTCGAAAATCACCGCCGGCCGCATGGGACGGCCGGTGGCGACGGCGACGCCGCGCCCGGCGAGATTGGCGGGCACGTCGAACTCCGACCAGCGGCCATAAGGGTTCTCAACGGCCGGATCGATAACGATGTCGGCGCCCAGCTTCAGGGCGGCGGCGCGGCGCACCGGTGAAAAATCACTGGCGATGATTGGCGAAAGGCCGCGCGCTTTGGCCGCCGCGATGACAGCCAGCCCCACCGGGCCACACCCCAGAACCAGCACCACCGCATCCTGCGGCGCCTTCGCCATGGCCACGGCGTGCTCGCCCACGGCGAAGGGCTCGGTCATGGCGGCGACAGCCGGCGGCAGGTGGTCCGGCACAGGCAGCAGCAGCACCTCGCTCAACAGCATGCGCTCGGCGAAACCGCCATTGAAGCGGTTGGAAAATCCGATCAGCTCCATGCCATTGGGTCCTGCCGTGAACGGCATCGCCACCACGCGGGTCCCCGGCGCCAGCGTGCTGGCGGAGCCTGGCCCGTGGGCAATGATTTCAGCGCAGAATTCATGGCCGAAAACAACGCCCTGGCTGGCGTCGAGGCCGGAAGCGGAGCCGCAGCGGCGGCTGAATTCCGACATGCGCTCCAGATGGTCGAGCGCGTGCAGATCGGAGCCGCACACGCCGCAGGCCAGCACCTTCACCAACGTCTGGCCCGGGCCCGGCGTGGGCTCCGGCCAGTTCTCATCCATTTCGAGTTTCCCCGCCCGCCGCACAATCGCGCGCATGCGTCTGCTCCCTTGTGGTTTGTTATCTGGTCGCAAAAAGCGGCCCCACGTCGTAACGCAGGGCCGTGGAAGGCCTCAGCCCTTCTTGCGATAGCCCGGGATCGGGATGTTCTCGTAGTAAGGCACCGGAATCTGGCCCTCGGCCTCCAGATCGCCAACCATGGCGGCGGTGACCGGGTGCATCACGTCCGGATCAACGATGATGTTGATGCAGGACGGCAGTTCCTGGGCCTGGGCGCGGCGGATGGCTGGGCCGATGTCCGCAAACCGCGTCACCTTCTCGCCGTGGCCGCCGAAAGCCTTCGCCACGTCCTGATAATCCGTCTCCGCCAGCTTGACGGCGGCGAGGTGCTGGCGGCCAAACACCAGCTCCTGGCCGTGCTGCGACATGCCCCAGCAGGCGTTATTGAAGACGATGGTGGTCACCGGCAGGCGGTGGCGCACCATGGTGTCGAACTCGGCGATGTGGAAGCCGGCCGCGCCGTCGCCAAGGAACAGGGCGACCGGCGCGCGCGGCCGGGCGCGGGCAAGGCCAATGGAGAAGCCCTGGCCGATGCCGAGGCAGCCCAGATAGCCGGTGCCGGCGTTGAGGCCAACGGCGGGGGTGCGGGCGAACGGCCGGAACCACGCCGGGGCCTCGCCGCCGTCCCAGGCGATGGCGGTGTCGGCGCTCAGGGCCTCCGCGACGGCGCGGGCGGCGTGATAGGGATGGATGACGCCGGCGGCGTTCTCCACCGGGGCCTTGTCGAAGGCGGCGCGGAACAGCTGCGGGCAGCTTTGCAGCATGCCGCACCAGTCGGCGCGGTTCCGCCATGGCGCATCGGCGCCGCGCGCCAGCAGGGCGTTGAGGGTTTCGGCCACATCGGCGGTGATCGCCAGCTCGGGCGCGCGCAGGCGGCCAATTTCGGCCTCGTCGATGTCGATCTGCACCAGCTTCGCCGCATGGGGAATGACGGCGCCAGAGCGGCCGCCAAGGAACAGGCCGGTGCGGGCGCCGAGCAGCACCACCACATCGGCCGGCGCCTTGTGCACCATGGCGGCGATGGCGAGATTGCCGGAGCCGCCGCCCGCCTGCGGGTGACCGGACGGCAGGATGCCGGCGGCCTTGTTGCTCTCCAGCACCGGGATCGTGGACAGTTCAGCGAACTGGCGCAGCAGTTCCGCCGCCCTGGCGTTGGCGGCGCCGCCGCCGGCGATAATCGCCGGACGTTCAGCCTGCTGCAGCAGCTCGATCAGGCGATCGACGGCGGCCGGGGTCGGGGCCGGACGCGCCGCCATGGCCGGCTGGCGCGGCATGGCCAGATCAGCTTCATCGGCGAGGCCGAACATGATGTCGATCGGCATTTCAAGGAACACCGGGCCGGGCCGGCCGGAACTGGCCAGGCGGACGGCCTTTTCCACCAGATCTGGAATACGCTCCACATTGGTGATGCGGTGCGCCCATTTGGTCACCGGCGCGGCCATGGCCACCTGATCGAAGCCACCCTGCAGCGGATTGGTGGCGACCTCGCGCAGCGGCGGCGCGCCGGCGATGAACAGCACCGGCGTGGCGTCGAGCCAGGCGTTGACGAAGGAGGTCAGCGCATTGGCGAAGCCAGGCCCGGCGGTGATGACGCAGACGCCGACCTGGCCCGTGGCGCGGGCGTAAGCCTCGGCGGCGTGGCCGGCGGAAGCCTCATGGCGGGTGTCGGTGAGGCGGATGTCATTGTCCTGGCAGGCCACGAGGAAGGAATCGAGGTGCCCGCCATGCAGTGTGAATACTTCTGAAACGCCCAGCGCCCGCAACGATCGCGCAAGGGCGACGCCGCCATTGATCTCCGCCATATTTTTCCTCCTGCCCGCAACGGGCCCAGACGCGCCGCGCGCCGGACGCCGGACGCTGAAAACAGGCGGAAGGGGCGCACACAAGGCGGCGCGCCAGACAGCCCATGACCCTGGATTGCGTTCCCCGGCGCCTGTCAACGGCGACTTGCCGACAAATTTAGAGATGACTCTAAATTTGTCAATGGGCCGGGATGGCCTTATATGCCCGGACGATCGCCGCCATCGCGGCGCGAATATTGGCGCGGAAACGCCGTCGCGGGCCCTGCCCGCCAGCCCGGACCCGGACAACCCAATGGCCCCGCCTTCCACCAACGCTCCGGCGCCAGACGCGCCTTCAGGCCACGAAACCGGCAAGCAGGAGCGCCGCAGCCGCATTGTCGCGGCGGCGTCCGACATTATCCGTGAAGCGGGAATCGATGGCGTCACCGTCGAGGCGATCGCCCGCCGAGCCGGCGTCAGCCCGGCGACGGTTTACAACCTGTTCGGCAATCGGGCGGCGATCTTCGACCATATCTTCGACGCGGACATGGCCCAGTATGAAGCATTGGTGGCGGCGCATACCGGAGCGGGACCGGTGGGGCTGTTCTTCGAAGCCATTGACGTGGCCACCGGGCTCTACGCCCGGCAACCTGACTATTACAAGGCGCTGATGCGACTGAGCGAGCGGGACGGCCCGCTCTATGTCAGCTTCAGCCGCCCCCGCCACGCCTTCTGGACCCGCCTGGTGCGCGAGGCGCACGCCGCCGGGGCGCTCAGGCCCGATCTCGATCACGAAGCCGCTGGCGGCGCCCTGGCCGCCATCGCCCGCGGCGCCCTATATTTCTGGGTGGAAGGGCGCGCCTCGCTGGCCCAGTTGCATCACCAGTTCAGCTACGGTTTCGGCCTGGTGCTGCTGTCCATGGTCATCGACGCGGAGCGCGCCGTTGTGCGGGCCCGCATGAACGCGCCCTTTCCGCACGGCTGACCGACGCGTCGCCCGGGCAGACAGCGAGCAACACGACCGGCCGGTGAACCGGGCCGGGCTGGCCTGCGCGGCCCCGCCGGAAGCCAGCGCGCCGGAACAGCGAATATTTCCGACGCCGCGCATCTCATTGACGGAAAGCGGTTTGCACTTTCCCCGAAGACACTCCCCCCAGGGGGCAGTTGCTGACCGCCCCGGTCCCGGCCCTGCTCCGCCTGGCTCCCCTCCTGCCCGCCTCGCTCCCGTGCGAACGGCTCTTGTGCGAACAACTCTTGCGCGGCCGGTTGCCGCTGAACCAGCCTCCGTCCTGTGGTCCCGCCAGGCCTCAGCCGTAGCGGAGGGTGGTTTCCTCCAGGTCAACCGCCGGCAGAACATCCTTGTCGAGCCAGTAGTCCTGGGTATGGCGCCATTCGGGGCGATCGCCCTGCTTCGGCAACAGGTGCAAGCCGCGCGTCAGGTAGCCGGGATTGAAATCCTCCGTATCCACCCATGGCGAGAGGCGCATGTCCGCGTCTTCCGGGCGTAGCGCCGGCACAACGCTTTTCGCCCCCCTGTCCTGCATATGACGCAGCAGACGGCAGACGAAATCGGCAATGATGTCGACGCGCAGGGTCCAGCTGGCGCGGAAATAGCCGAACACCCAGACCATGTTGGGCATGCCGGTGAACATCAGCCCGCGCCAGGTCACCGTATCAGCAAAATCCAGCGCCTTGCCGTCGATGGTGAAAGCCACGTCGCCCAGTACATTCAGATTGAAGCCGGTGGCGGTGACGATCACGTCCGCTTCCAGGGTTTCGCCTGACTGAAGCGCAATACCGTCCGGCGTGAAGCTGCGGATCTGATCGGTGACAACGCTGGCCTTGCCCTCCCGGATCGCCGTGAACAGATCGCCGTCCGGCACAAAGGCAATGCGCTGGCGCCAGGGCCGGTAAGTCGGCGCGAAATGCGGCTCCACCGGCGCGGCGTCTCCCAGGTGAAGCCGCACGTTGGCGAGCAGATCGGCGCGCACCGCGTCCGGCTCCGCCGCCGCCCGGTCGGCGAACGCCTTCTGGTCGAAGAGGATCTTGCGGCGGACGATCTCGTGAATCCACTCCTCCTTCACCTCAAGCTGACGCAACGTATCGGCCAGCTCGTTGGCGTTGCGCCCGGTCATGAAATAGGTGGGCGAGCGCTGCAACATGGTGACGCTGGCGCATTTGCCGGCCAGCGCCGGCACCAGCGTCGCGGCGGTCGCGCCGGAGCCAATGACCACGACCTTCTTGCCAGTCACGTCGAGATCGTCTGGCCACTCCTGGGGATGAACGATTCGCCCCCTGAAATCGCCCATGCCGGGCCATTCAGGGGTGTAACCCCTGTCGTGCCGGTAATATCCCTGGCACATCCAGAGGAAGCTGGCGCGCACCGTCCGCGCCTCGCCCGTGGCCAGATCGCGCACCGTCACCGTCCAGCGGCTGGCGGCGCTGTCCCAGGACGCGCCTTCCACCGCCGTGCGATAATGTATGCGCCGGCAAAGATCGTTTTCCGCGATCACCTCGCGCATGTAGCGCAGGATTTCTTCCGCCGTCGCGATCGGCGTCCCGGTCCACGGCTTGAAGCGATACCCAAAGGTGTAGAGGTCGCTGTCAGAACGGATGCCGGGATATTTGTGGGTGAGCCAGGTGCCGCCGAAACTCTCCGCGCGCTCCACCACCATGAAGCGCAGATCCGGGCATTGCCGGGCCAGATGCCAGGCGGCCCCGACCCCCGAAATTCCCGCCCCAACGACCAGCACGTCCACATGGTCCGCCGCGCCCTCACCGGCGCGGGCCGCATGCCCGCTCGCGGCCATTTCATCCACGCCGACGCGCTGCGCGTCCCCCGGCTCCGGCGCCATATCAAGCGTCATGGACGTCAACCTTCCCTGCTCGCCAGATCTATCGCTGTTATATGTTATACGCAGCATGAACCAGCCATTCGCCCATGTCCAGCCGCCACGCGCGTCCGGCGCGCCCAGATAATCCCGGCCGCGCGCCAGCGACGCCCAGGCAATTCCGCTGGGCCCAACAAAATGGACAAAACAACACTCTATACATTCAATGAAATTGAAATAAATTTCGCGAAAATTTCATAAAAATACACACAACAATCACTGCCTCAAGCACATTTCATGGAATATTTACCACACGCTCGCAATATGACGTGGTCACGCCTCACGACATCCTGTCGCAAGGCCGCGCGAACCACCGAAAAAGCAGCGTCATCGCTCTGTGAACAAATCTGACAAAAGTCTGGCGCTCGTGCGCAGGAACGCCTTGAATTACAAATGGTATCGTATTAAACGCAACTCATGGCTGAACTTGAAGAACTCCTCGAACGCCTGAAAGCAGAGCAGCGCGACATTATCGAGCGCGCCGCCCGGTCCAAGGCAACGCCAGCGCGCTCGGCGATCCAGCGCATTGGCGAGCTGGAACTCGCCATCGGCGCGGTTGAACAGCTGATCAATGAGACCGAAGGGCAGTAATCACCGCCCTCGGTCACCTTACGACACCCGCCGGCTGTCAATATAGCCTGGCGTCTTTCCCGCCGTTTGTCGCACCCGGACTTCTGGCGCTTCATGCCGGAAGCTTATAACCTTGCGTCAGCGGGCGCTTTCTCTCACCGCCCCTCCGGCAACTGTCGCGGCCTTCACCCATCTGCACGGCCTGCCTTTCCGGCGGCGAAACCGCCGCGCGGCAAGGTCAACACCCGCCGGCCGCAACGGCCATTGCAGCTGGCGTTTGTGGATGGACACAATAGCCGCGCATATTATTTCCGCCTGCCGTTTGATCTACTTGCCCGCCCGCCGCTGCGCCGCCCCGGCAGAGGCCATGGACGACGAACGCCAGCAAACGGGCCAACGCCGCCGCGTCCCGGGGGCGGGCGCGACGCTGCGCCGGCGGCAATCGCCCGGCGCGTGCGCCAGGGCTTCGGCTCCGGCCTGTCTGGCTGTTCCAACCCCGGCGCCGGCGCCGTGCGTCGATTTCAGACGGCGTGGGCCATGGCCTGCTGAAGGCGCGACGACCGGCGGTTCAGGAACGTTTCCGTTTCCTTGTGGGTGATGATGTAAAGATCGCCGCGTTGCATGGCCGCGACGACCAGATCGCCCACTGCCCTTACGTCAAGCGTGCGACCTTCGAGGGCGCCGGCGTCCCTGTCGACATAGGGTTTGACCGCCCCAGGACCGCCGAACTCGGCCGGGCGATTACGGTGGCTCTCGTCGATGGCGGTGGCGACGCGCATGGGGCACAGCACGGACGCGCCTATGTTGAACGGCTTGCCGTCCCTGGCGACACATTCGGCCAGGGAGACCACCGCCGCCTTGGTCACCGAATAGGGCGCCAGGTTGCGGTTGCTGATGAGGCCGGCGAACGATGCGGTGAACAGCAAGTGGCCGCCCTGATTCTGCGCGATCATGCGCGGCATGAAGACTTCCACCCCGTGCACCGGTCCCCACAGATTGACGTTCACCGTCCACTGCCAGTCGGCGTGGCTCATTTCGTGCACGGGGCCAAACACGCCGACGCCAGCATTGTTGAAGACGATGTGCACCGCTCCAAAGCGCGCCCACGCGGCGTCTGCCAGGGCTTCCACCGCCGCGCGATCGGCCACATCGGTGCGCACGCCGGTCACCTCCGCGCCAGAGGCGGCGAGCCGGGCGACGGCGCTGTCGAGCGCGCCCTGCTCGATATCGGCCAGCACCAGCCGGACGCCCGCCCGGGCGAGTGATTCCGCTGTGGCGTAACCGATGCCGCTGGCGCCGCCGGTAATCACCGCGACCTTGCCGGCCAGATCCTTCATGGCGTGTCCTCCCGGATATTTCCGATGGTTGGCGTTATTTTGCGCCCGGAACAGTATTGGCGCCAGCTTGCACCGCGGTTCATTCAGGTCCTGGCGGCTCCGGGCGTCCACGCCAGGAAATCAGGCGTCGTCTCGCGCCCCACCCGGCTCCTCCCGCGCCTATTCCGCGACGGCGATGACGTCCCCAGACAATTTCCAGCGATCACCCTCGAAGCGGGCCAGTTGCATGGCCTGGATGGGCACATTCCGGTTCGGCCCGGTTTTGGCGACGATGCCGGGAAGCGTCATGGCCGGCTTGAAGTTGAGGTTGCGCGCCTGCTTCATGATGTTTTCCGGCGTCACGTCCTGACCCGCCTGGCGCAGCGTCTGCACCAGCCCCTGGGCCATGGTGTAGCCCCAGACGGCCCAGGTGTCATAAGCGTCGAGATTGGGGGCGTAAGTCTTCATGAACGCCAGATAATCACGGACTTCCGGGTCGTCCTTCCATGTGGGATCGCCGGGGTCCTTGATGAGGAAGCCGGAGACGACGCCCTGGGATTTCTCGAAGCCGGCCGGCTTCAGGGTGCCGGCGATGGTGTTGGTGGTGCTGGAGAGAATGTGCAGCGGTTTCCAGCCGATCTCGTAAATCTTGCGAATGGCCTGGGCGCCGAATTTGGGCGTGGCGTGGGTGAACAGTACGTCTGCGCCCGAATTGCGCAGGGCGATGACCTGGGAGTCCACCGTGGGATCGGTGATCTGGTAACTCGCCTCGGCGACGATCATCTTCCTGGCGTTCTCGCCCAGGCCTTCCTTGAAACCGCGAATGTAATCGCGACCGGAATCATCGTGCTGGTAAAGAATGGCGACCTTCGCGTCCGGCTTTTCCTTCAGCACATATTTGCCGTAGACCTTGCCTTCGCTCTCGTAATCAATCTGCCAGCCGATGGTCCATGGATATTTCTCCGGCTGGTTCCAGAAGCTCGCGCCGCTGGAGACGAAGAGGTGCGGGACCTTGCGGCTGTTCAGATATTTGTGCACCGCCAGATTGGTGGGCGTGCCGACGCTGCCGAAGACGGCGAGCACATTCTCCTGCTCCACCAGCTTGCGGGTCTGCTCCACGGTCTTGGGCGGCGAATAGGCGTCGTCGAGGCTGATGAGATTGACCTTGCGGCCGTTTACGCCGCCCTGCTCCGCATTGATCTTGCGCAGATATGCGTCTTCAACCTGACCGATGACGCCATAGGCCGAGGCGACGCCGCTGAACGGCATGGTCTGGCCAATGCGGATTTCGTCCGTTTCGGCGGCAATGGCGCCGCCCAGGCCGGCGGCGATCCACGCGGCGGCGCCAGCTGCGAGCAGGGCGCGGCGGCGGCTCATGATCGGGGCGTTGCGCGGAGCGGCGTTCATGGCGTTCCTCACGTTGCGGCGGCGATGCCCGCCCGTTCTTCCCGCGCATCGCCAGCGGCGGAACCACTGGCCGGCGATGCGGATGATGCAGATTGGGATAATTGTGATCGTCCGCCAATCGTCTGGCAAACCACGCGCGGCGTCGTGAGCCGACGCCGCGCCATGTCCCGGGGCGGAATATCCGTTCAGGCCGCCTTCGCTTCGATTTCGGCGAGCAGCCGGCCGTATTTGGCGATGGCGGCCTCGCGCAGGTGCGGGATGTAACGGGTCGGGAACTTGCCGCTGGTCGCCTCGTAGTCGCGCAGCACCTGGCGGGCGACCGTGACCTTGTGCACCTCGGCCGGGCCGTCGGCCAGACCCATGTGGAAGCTCTCGATCACCTGCTCGGCGAACGGCATGTCCGGCGTCACGCCCAGCGAGCCATGGATGTGCAGGGCCCGGGCGGCGACATCGTGGAACACCTTCGGCATCAGGGCCTTGATGGCGCCGATATCCTTGCGGACGGCCAGATAGTCCTTGTACTTGTCGATTTTCCAGGCAGTGCGCAGCACCAGCAGGCGGAACTGCTCGATCTCGGCCCAGCTGTCGGCGATCTTCTCCTGCACCATCTGCTTCTCGGCCAGCAATGTGCCCTGGGTGGTGCGGCTGAGAACGCGCTCGCACATCATGTCGAAGGCGCGGCGCACCTGGCCGATGGTGCGCATGGCGTGGTGGATGCGGCCGCCGCCGAGGCGCGTCTGGGCCACGACGAAGCCGCCGCCGCGCTCGCCAAGCAGGTGATCCTTCGGCACGCGCACGTTGGTCAGCCGCAGCCAGGCGTGCCCCGGCTTGCCGTGGTGGCCGACCGGCATGTTGCGCACCATCTCGATGCCGGGGGTATCGGCCGGGATAATGAAGGTCGACAGGCGGCGGTATTCGCCGGCGTCGGGGTCGGTCACCGCCATCAGCAGCAGGAAGCTGGCGACGTGGGCGTGGGATGAGAACCACTTTTCGCCATTGATGACCCATTCGTCGCCGTCCAGCACGGCGCTGGTGGTGAACACCTTCGGGTCAGCGCCGCCCTGCACTTCCGTCATGGAGAAGCAGGAAACGATGTCGTTGTTCAGCAGCGGCCTGAGGTAACGCTCCTTCTGGGCCGGCGTGCCGTAATGGGCGAGAATTTCGGAATTGCCGGAATCCGGCGCCTGGCAGCCGAACACGATCGGGCCGAATTTGGAGCGGCCGAGAATTTCGTTCATCAGCGCCAGCTTGACCTGGCCGTAGCCGGGACCACCCAGCTCCGGCCCGAGGTGGCAGGCCCACAGACCGCGCTCCTTGACGATCTTCTGCAGCGGTTTCACCAGCGCGTTGCGCTTTGGGCAGCGCACGTCATAGGGCTCGAGGTCGAGGTAATCGAGCGGCTCGACCTCTTCGGTCATGAACCGGTCAATCCAGTCCAGCTCCAGCTGAAATTCCGGATCGGTTTCAAAATCCCATGCCATGCGGGCGTTTCCTCGCTGTCTGCCATCAATGCTTCATGCCTATGATTGGATAGCAGGAACTGGACGTCCAATTTTGATTTATCGCGCCGGCGATCCAGACCTGTTATGGATCACCGGCGCAGGAGAGATCCTGCGCGCCTCCTTGCCGGAGCATCACGGACCTTTCGCCATGGACCTCGACGCCACGCCCTTCCGCTATTTCCTGACCGTCGCCGAGGAGCGCTCGTTCACCCGGGCGGCGCAATTGCTGCATGTGTCGCAACCGGCGCTGTCGGCGCAGATCCGCGAGTTCGAGCGGCGGCTGGGCTTCGCCCTGTTCCAGCGCACCAGCCGGCGGGTCGAGCTGACGGCGGAGGGGCGACTGTTTCTCGGCAACGCCCGGCGCATGGTGGCGGAGGCGTCGTGGGCCAACCAGGCGGCGCGGGAGATTCGCGACAACGAACTGCGCATTGGCGCGCCGTTCTACACACTGCACATTCCCGAGCGGCGGCGGATGATGGACACGCTGGTCTCCAGCCACGCCGACATCCGCCTGCGCATCTTCGACAAGACGCACGAGCGGCATTACCTCGACCTGTCGCGGCGGGAGCTGGATCTGGCGCTGCTGGTGGAGCCGGCGGACGTGACGGCGGCGGCCGACAATGCGGTGACGGAGGCGGACTGGCCAGGCGGCATGGAGCGGCAATCGCTGGCAGAGCGGCGGTTGTGCCTGCAAATCCCCCGCGAACACCCGCTGGCGGAACAGGATACGGTTCCGGTCGCGGCGCTGGATGGCCTGCGCATTGTCCTGCCCAACCGTTCGCTGGGCGCGCCGCTGTCGGTGGCCATTGGCCGGGCCATTCGCGAGGCCGGGGCCCTGACGGTCCGGCCGCCGGAGGGGCACCCCATCGCCGTGGAGCGCTATGGCCGGCTGTCGCGCCATATCGCCGTTTCGCTGGGCTGGTTCGACATTCACCATGACGATGACGGCGACGGCGTCATCGTGCGGCCGATCGACGGGCTCGACCTGCGCACCAGCCTGACCCTGGTGCGCTTCCACGGCGAGCAGCGGCCGGCGGCCGCCATGGTGTGGAAATCGGCGCGCCAGCTGATCGCCGGCGCGCCGGCGGCGCTGGACTTTTCCCGGCGCCGGCAACGGTTTTCGCAGGAGGAGGCGTGATCCCCCGTCTCCCCGGCCCTCCTGTCAGATGGCCAACGCCGCAAGATAGGTTTCGCTCACCACGGCCAGCGGCATGCGTTGGCCGGCGCACAGGCCGGTGACCACGGCCGACAGGCGAAACAGGGCCTGCGGCGGGGTCAGCTCCCGCCAGTCCTGCAACGCGCCCTTCCACAGCGGGGCGACGCCAAGCACCTGCCGGCGCGGCTCCAGCGGCGCGACCAGCGCGCCAAAGGGAATGGAGCCATCACACAGGCCGGCGTTCACCGCCCCCGGCAGCCGGCCAGGCGCGTACCAGTTATCGGCGCGCGACAGCACCCGGGCTCCGCTGGCCAGCTCCACCTGGCGAAAACCGATGGGCTCCCCCGGCGGCACCTCAAGCAGGCGGGCCACCTCTTCCGGGGCCGGCCTTGTCGCCGTTTCCAGTTTGCGGGCGAGGATGCGCCCGTCCCAGCCACGGGACCGGGCCCAGGCGGAGAGCGCCGCGGTGGCGCTGGAGGCGGCGCGCAGGGCCTCGAGCAACGCCTCGCAGCGACGCGCGCGCAGCCGCATCTCATCTTCATCAACGGTCTTTGTGTGGATCGTCGCGCGGGTCACGTTTGCCCTGTCTTCACTATTTCCCCACGCCGCGCGGCGCAGCCTCCCATGAGGCGCGTCAGGGCGGGCGGCGGTTCCAGCGCCTTTCAACCGGAAGCGCCCGCCCCTGTCCAGAGCGGCGGTCGCCAACATGACCCCAACATTCCCCGGGGTCATTAACAGGTGACCGCGCCCCCCATTTAGGTTAATGGGCGCGTGATGACGGAATACGCCCCCGAGAGGTCCGCCGCCAGACGCAGATCGTCGCTGGCGTTCACCGTTGCAGGCGCAGCTCTTGCCGCTGGCCTTGCCGCCGCCTTTACCCTGGCGACGCCAGGCAGCGCCAGCGCCCAGTCGCCGGGCATGTCCGGCATGACCGGTTCGCCATGGCCCGAGGCGCTCCAGCCGCCGCCCCCGCAACAGCGCGGCGGCAAATCGCCAGCGCCGGCAGAAGCCCCCGCCCAGGAGCCCGTCACCCCGGCCGCGCCCCCCGCCCCAACGCCGCCAGCTTCCGGCGCCGCGCAACCGTCCGCGCCGCCGCCAGCGGGCCGGCCCAGCCGCGATCTGCCGCGCATGGCGCCGCTGCCCCCGGAACGCCCGGATTTCGGCGAAACCATACCCGGCGAGCCGCCAGCCGACGAACCGAAAGCTGACGGGCAGCAGCCGCGCGAAACGCCTTCCATTCCGCCCCCCGGAACGCCACTGGCGCCGGAAGCCGCCACCAACGGCCTGCCCGCTGTCGCGCCGCTGCCGCCCGTGCGGCCGCAGTTTCCGCTCGACGCCGGCGAGGAGGCGCCCCAGCCCCAGCCGCAGGTCGCGCCGCCGCCGCAGCAGCAGCAGCCCGGCGTTCCCTCGTGGTGGCCCTTTGGACGCAAGAAGGATGAAACCGAAGCGCCGCTGGAAGAGGCGCCTGATGGCCGCCGCGTCATGCGCCGCACCGTCACCGACGCGGAGGTCAACGCCTGCGTCGCCCGCCTGCGCAAGGCCGGCGCGGTGGTGGAGCGCATCGCGCCTATCGCCAACGGCAGTTGCGGCGTGCGCAACGGCGTGCGCCTGACCGCCCTGCCCGGCGGCATTCCCCTGTCGAAACCCGGCACGATGACCTGCGCCATGGCCGAGGCCACGGCGGACTGGTTGCGCGGCGTCGCCCAGCCGGCGGCGCGCCAGCGGTTGCAGGCGAACATCACCGCTGTTCTCATCGGCCCCACCTACGCCTGCCGCACCATGAACCACCAGCGCGGGGCCAAGCTGAGCGAACATGCTTACGCCAACGCCATCGACATCGCCGGCTTCGCCTTCGACCAGCGCAACAACTTCATGGTGAGGCCAAGCCATACGACCTCCGGCGAAAACCTGTTCCAGGCCTTCATCCGCAAGAACGCCTGCCGGATTTTCGATACGGTGATCGGCCCCGGCGGCGACCGATTCCATAACGACCACCTGCATCTGGACCTGCGCAATCGCGGCTCCGGCCGCCAGGTCTGCCGGTAACGGCAAGGGCGACGGGCGGGAGATCATCGCCCATCGCCAGCGCCGGCGTGCCAGGCGCGGCGCATGACGCGCCGGCAGTTGGCCCTGGGCCCTGGCAAACCATGACCAGGCGACGATGAAACTTCGCCAAACCCTGTACGAGCGCACGCCCGTTTCCGGGCGGCGGCTGCGTTGCGCGGGGGCTTCCCTGCGCCGCGAAGCCGATTATAATGCGCGCCAAGTACCGAAGCGTACCAAACACAATCAAAGCAGTACCACCCTGACAGACGCCAGAGGCGCGCCGGTTTTCCGGCGCCGCGCCACGCGCGCATTGGCCTCGCGACTGTCAGGGGCAGGCCGATACGCGGCGCCGGACAGGACGGCCGGGAGGAAACATGATCTACACCGAGCAGCACAAGGAGCTGATGCGCTCCGTCACCAAATTCTGCCAGAGCGAGATCAATCCGCACATCGAGGAATGGGAGGCCGCCGGCGCGTTTCCGGCGCATGAACTGTTCAAAAAGATGGGCCAGCAGGGCTTTCTCGGCATCAACAAGCCGGTTGAGTTCGGCGGCCTCGGCCTCGACTACACCTATGAGCTGGCGTTCTGCGAAGCCATCGGGTCGATTCGCGGCGGCTCCATCGGCATGGCGATCGGCGTGCAGACGGACATGGCCACCCCGGCCCTCGCCAAACACGGCTCCGACGAACTGCGGGCGGAATTCCTGGCCCCGTCGATCAGCGGCGATTATGTGGCCTGCCTTGGCGTTTCCGAGGTGGGCGCCGGCTCGGACGTGGCCTCGCTGAAAACCACCGCCCGCAAGGACGGCGACGACTACGTCATCAACGGCGGCAAGATGTGGACCACCAACGGTTCGCAGGCCGACTGGATGTGCCTGCTGGCCAACACATCGGACGGCCAGGTTCACCGCAACAAGTCGCTGATCTGCGTGCCGATGAAGACCAGGGGCGTCGAAGTCGCCCGCAAGCTCGACAAGATGGGCATGCGCGCCTCCGACACGGCGCAGATCTTCTTCGACGAGGTGCGGGTGCCGCAACGCTATCGCATCGGCGAGGAAGGCAAGGGCTTCATCTACCAGATGGAGCAGTTCCAGATCGAGCGGCTGTGGGGCGCGGCCGGCGGCCTCGTCGCCATGGAAACCGCCATCAACGACACCATCGACTACACCCGCGGCCGCATGGTGTTCGGCAAGCCGCTGCTCGACAACCAGATCATCCACTTCAAGATGGCCGAGTTGCAGGCCAAGGTGGAGGCGCTGCGCTCGCTCTGCTACCGGGCGGCGCAGAACTACATCGACGGCGAGGACGTCACCATGCTGGCCTCCATGGCCAAGCTGATCGGCGGCCGCCTGGTGCGCGAAGTCTCCGACAGCTGCCTGCAATACTGGGGCGGCATGGGCTTCATGAACGAGAGCGACATCACCCGCATGTATCGCGACAGCCGCCTCACCTCCATCGGCGGCGGCGCCGATGAGGTGATGCTGCAGATCATTTCCAAATACATGGGCATCCTGCCCGGGTCGAAAAAAGAAAAGTAAAGATGTTTACACGCCCGGGCCGACAGTCGTTCCGGGCGTTTTTTTGCACATATCTTGCATACCCGACCAATGGAGCAGTTGCCTCGCAAGGATGCTCCACATTAGCCTGAAATCCGGCGCGGACCGCCCGTTTTTCCTGGGGCGCGCCGGGACCTGGACACGTCGATATCAGCAGCGCGGCAGACGCTGCGGGCCATCCACTTCGCTGGAAACGCTCTCAAGGGGGAAATGCATGCGTGGGCTCATGATGGACATGCCGTTGCAGCTGTCCAACTTCATCGAATACGCCGGCCTGCAACATGGGGAGGCCGAGGTCGTCGCCCGGGAGATTGAAGGCGACCTGTTCCGCTACAATTACGCCGAAGCCCGCCGCCGCATCCGGCGCATGGGCCTGGCCCTGCGCCGGCTGGGGGCGACGGAAGGCTCGGTGGTTGGCACGCTCGCCTGGAACACCCACCGGCATTTCGAGATGTTCTACGCCGCGCCGGGCATTGGCGCGGTGCTGCACACGGTCAATCCGCGTCTGTTCGCCGAGCAGATCATCTACATCATCAATCACGCCGAGGACGAATATCTGTTCATCGACGCCCTGACGCTGCCGATCGTCGAGGAGATCGCGCCGCGCCTGACCACGGTCAAGGGCTTCGTCATCATGGCGACCGAAGAGCGGATGCCGCAGACCAGCCTGCCGAACGTGCATTGCTATGAAACGTTGCTGGCGGCGGAGGACGATACAGGTTTTGCCTGGCCGGAATTCCCGGAAACCAATGCGGCGACGATCTGCTACACCTCCGGCACCACCGGCAACCCCAAGGGCGTCGTCTACTCCCACCGCGCCCTCGTGCTGCAAACCCTGCTGGCGGCCAATTTCCTTTACATGGCCAGCTTCGAGCCGGGCAACCGCCAGGTGATGATGCCGATGGCGCCGATGTTCCACGGCAACGCCTGGAACATGCCGTTCCTCGCCCCCTACACCGGCTCGAAGCTGGTGTTCCCCGGTCGCAACTACGAACCGGACAAGCTGTACGAACTGTTTGAGGGCGAAGGCGTCACCCTGTCGGCGGGCGTGCCCAGCTTCTGGCTGATCCTGCTCGACTGGCTGGGCCGCAACGGCAAGAAGTTTTCCACCCTGAAGCGCACGCTCTCCAGCGGCACGGCCCCGGCCCGCGCCATGGTGGAGCTGCTGGAGCGGGATTATGGCGTCGCCTATGTGCAGGCCTGGGGCATGACCGAGGCGCTGATGGCCTCAATGCCGATGCAGAAATTCCGCGACCGCGACGCCACCTTCGACGAAGTCATCGACGATCGCATGAAGTCCGGCCGGCTGGTGTGCGGCGTCAAGGCGCGCATCGTCGATGACGCGGGCAACGAACTGCCGCGCGACGGCAAGGCCGTGGGCCATTTCGGCGTGCGGGCGCCGTGGGTGGCCAGCGCCTACCACAAGGGCGTCGAAGCGCAGGACGCCGACGGCTACCTGATGACCGGCGACATGGCGATGATCGACCCGGACGGTTACGTCACCCTCACCGACCGCTCCAAGGACGTCATCAAATCCGGCGGCGAATGGATCAGCTCGATCCAGATCGAGGACGCGGCGCTAAGCCATCCGGCGGTGTTGCAGGCGGCGGTGATCGCCATTCCACACCCGAAATGGCAGGAGCGGCCGCTGCTGCTGATCGTCCCGCGCCAGGGCGCGGACGTCTCGGCCCAGGAGATCCTCGATCACATCGCGCCGAAGATCGCCAAATGGTGGATGCCGGACGCCGTGGAGTTTCTGGAGAGCTTCCCGATGACCGGCACCGGCAAGGTGCACAAGCTGACCCTGCGCCAGCAGTTCCAGGACTACAAGGCGTCCGCCTGACCATCGCGCGCCGGCGGCAGGGCTCAGCCCACCGCCGGTCGTTACCTGCCTGCCGCCCGGGCGACCTGGTCGCCTGGCCTCTTTCCGGGAACAGCCCATGTTCGAACACAGCGAAAAGGCGCGCGATCTCATCGCCCGGCTCAACGCCTTCATGGATCGCCACGTCTATCCGGCTGAACATCTGTATGACGAGCAGGTGGAGCACGGCTTCCATAACCGCCGGCCGCCGGTCATCGCCGAACTGAAGACGCTGGCGAAGGCGGAAGGGCTGTGGAACCTGTTCCTGCCTGGCGATCATGGCGCCGGCCTCAGCAATCTCGATTACGCGCCGCTGGCCGAGATCATGGGCCGCGTCTCCTGGGCGTCGGAGGCGTTCAACTGCTCCGCCCCCGACACCGGCAACATGGAGGTGCTGGCGCTGTATGGTTCGCCGGAGCAGAAGCAGCAGTGGCTGGAGCCGCTGCTCGCCGGCGAGATCCGCTCGGCCTTTTCGATGACGGAGCCGGAGGTCGCTTCCTCCGACGCCACCAACATCCGCTGCAGCATTGTCCGGGACGGCGACGAATACGTCATCAACGGCCGCAAGTGGTTCACCTCCGGGGCCATGAGCGAGGACTGCAAGCTGCTGATCGTCATGGGCAAGACCGACCCGGACAACGCCAACAGGCACGTCCAGCAGTCGATGATCCTCGTGCCGCGCGATACGCCCGGCGTGCGCATCGTCCGCGACATGAAGGTATTCGGCTATGACCATGCGCCGGTCGGCCACCCGGAGATCGTCTATGACAACGTGCGCGTGCCGGCGGCCAACATGCTGCTGGGCGAAGGGCGTGGTTTCGAGATCGCCCAGGGACGGCTGGGACCGGGCCGCATCCACCACTGCATGCGGCTGATCGGCTGCGCCCAGCGGGCGCTCGAACTGATGTGCCAGCGCGCCGAACGGCGGGTGGCGTTTGGCAAGCCGCTGGGCGAACAGGGCTCGGTGCGCGAGGACATCGCCAACTCCTGGGTGGAGATCGAGCAGGCGCGGCTGCTGACCCTGCGGGCGGCGCACAAGATGGACACGGAAGGCAACAAGGCGGCCCGCGACCTGATCGCCGCCGCCAAGGTGGCGACGCCGCGCATGGCGGCGGCGGTGATCGACCGGGCCATCCAGGTGCACGGCGGCGCCGGCGTCTCGCAGGACACCTTCCTGGCCGACGCTTACGCCTACGCCCGCTTCATGCGCATCGGCGATGGCCCTGACCAGGTGCACCTGGCCCAGCTCGGCCGCGGCCTGCTGAAGCGCTATGGCGCATAAAAACCCGCAACACAGGTCCGTGAAAGGTGGTGACATGGGGCGCATTCGCGCCCACGCTGCCCCACCAGAGCAATGGACGGAGGCGGCGCGCCGCAAGCGGCGACGGCCGCCCGGGCATCTGGGGAAACGCAGAGCCGGCTTCTCGTGAACTGTCCGTCACCGGAAAAGCCAGCCTGACCGAACAGGCTCCCGCCCGATCGCCTGGAGGAAACGCCATGACCGGAACGGCCGCGCCACGAGTTGGCGCATTGCCCGCGGGCGCCATTACCCAGGACGACATCACCGGATGGGACGCCTGGTCAACGGCGGCGGCGATCCGCAGCCGCGCCGTGTCCTGCGTTGCGGTGATGGAGGCCTGCCTTGATCGCATCGACCGGCTCAATCCGCTGGTCAACGCCATCGTCTCCGCCCGCCAGCGCGAGACACTGCTCAATGAGGCGCGCGCCGCCGACGCGGAACTGGCGGTGGGGCATCTGCGCGGGCCGCTGCACGGGCTGCCGTGGGCGGTGAAGGACCTGGCGCTGACGGCGGGCATCGTCACCAGCTTCGGCTCGCCGCTGTTCGCGGATTTCACGCCGGAAGAAGATGGCCTCGCCGTCGCCCGCCTGCGCGCGGCCGGGGCGATTTTCATCGGCAAGACCAATGTGCCGGAATTCGGCCTCGGCTCGCAGACCTACAATCCGGTGCATGGCGTCACCGGCAACGCCTATGATCCGGCGCTGACCTGCGGCGGCTCCAGCGGCGGCGCGGCCGTGGCGGTGGCGCTGGGCATGATCCCGGCGGCGGACGGCAGCGACATGATGGGCTCGCTGCGCAATCCGGCGGCGTTCAACAACATCTACGGCCTGCGCCCCTGCTTTGGCCGGGTGCCGATGGCGCCGGCGGAGGACGTGTTCTTCGCCCAACTGGCTGTCGAGGGGCCGATGGCGCGCAGTGTGCGCGATCTGGCGCTGCTGCTGTCGGTGCAGGCCGGGCCGCACCCCGGCGCGCCGCTGGCCATCCGCGCGCCGGGCGACGCGGTGCTGCCGGAGCGTCGCGCCAGCCTGGCCGGCCGGCGCATCGCCTGGGTTGCCGATTTTGGCGGCTATCTGGCCATGGAGCCGGGGGTGCTGGCGCTGTGCGAATCCGCCCTGGAGGAGTTCGCAGGGCTCGGCTGCGCCGTGACGCCGGTGGACATTCACTTCGACCTGGCGCGGCTGTGGCGGGCCTGGCTGCACCTGCGCCACGTCTGGGCAGGCGCGCGACATCTGGAGATCTGGCGCGATCCGGCGCGGCGGGACCTGCTGAAGCCGGAATTGCAGTGGGAGATCGAACAGGGCCTCGCCGTCACCGGCTACGACATTCACGCCGCCAGCGTCGTGCGCTCACAATGGCACGCATATTTGCAGGGGCTGTTCGCCAGCTACGACGTCATCGCCGCGCCGGCGGTGCAGGTGTTCCCGTTTGACAAGAGCGTGACGTGGCCGCGCGCGGTGGGCGGGCGCGCCATGGACACCTATCACCGCTGGATGGAGTCGACGAGCATCTGGACCATGTCCGGCCTGCCCTGCATGTCGGTTCCCGCCGGTTTCGACCCTGCGGGACGACCAACCGGCCTGCAACTGATCGGACCGGATCACGGCGAAAAGCTGCTGCTGGAGTTCGCCGCCGCCCATGAAGCGGCGGTCGACCGCGTCACCGGCCGCCGGCCGCCGTTGGCCAGCGGCCAGGCCGCGCCATTGCCGGCGGCCTCATGAGGCCGCCAACGCCGGACTGACGACGCCGGGCGCCCCGGCGACAACGCCAGCCGTCTGGCCGCCAGGCTCACATGGCCTGACGCAATCTGGCCGCCCACCGGCCGGTTTTGACTTCCTGGCCGATGAAGCGGTTGACCGTGGCGGCGAAACGCGCGTCGCGGGGCAGCAGCCAGGCCTTGTCAAAATGGGTGAATGGCGCGCCGACCTTTGCCGGGCAGAGCACGCCGGGATGCAGGCGGGATTGAAGATCGACCTCGACCCCGTCCGTCACCATCACGTCGGCCTTGCCGGCGATGATCTGGTCGAAAATCCGGGTGTTGTCGGGAAAAACCGTGATCGCGGCGCGCGCCAGCCGTTCGCGGGCAAAACGCTCGTTGGTTCCGCCCGGATTGACGACCACGCGCACATCCGGCCGGTTGATGGCGTCGATCCCTGTGAACCGCCTGGCGTCGGCGCAGCGGACCACCGGCCTTTTGCCATCGCTCACATAAGGCTGCGAGAACAACCCCAGCCGGGCGCGGGCGGGATCGATGCTGACGCCGCCGACGGCGATGTCAAACCTGCCGGCGGAAAAATCACCGGACAACGCGGCCCAGGTGGTCATGACGAACACCGGCCGGACGCCAATGGCTCTGGCGAAGTCCCTGGCCATGGCCACGTCGGCGCCTTCAAGGGCGCCGGCGGGCGTTCTGAAACTGAAGGGCCGGTAATCGCCGGTGAGGCCAATCCTGAGCACGCCCGCCCGCCTGATCCGGGTCAACGCGTCCTCGACCACGCCATGACTGGCCCCGGCGTCGCCGACGCGCGCGGACTGGGCGCGCATGGACTGGACGCTCATGGACTGGGCGCGCGCGGGCGGGATGGCCAGACAGCTGGCGGCCAGCAGCGCCACGACGGCGCCCCAGCTTCTGCACATGGCGGGGACAGGGCTCGCATCACGCAACGTGGACGGCATCAGGCCCCCATTCAGGCAGCGGAACGATCTGGAGAGCGGCGCGCGGGCGTCAGCGCCGCCTTGTTTTATAAAGCAAAAAACGCCCGGGCCAAAGCCCGGGCGTTCGTTTTTGCGCTGGAACGGGGCATGGCGGCCCCGGACGCGACGCTTACATGCGCTCGATGATGATGGCCGGGGCCATGCCGCCGGCGGCGCACAGGGTGGCCAGGCCGGTGTTCAGGTCGCGGCGCTCCATTTCGTCGAGCAGGGCGCCGACGATGATCGCGCCAGTGGCGCCGATCGGGTGGCCGAGAGCGATGGCGCCGCCGTTGACGTTCACCTTCGAATTGTCGATGCCCATCTCGCGCATGAACTTCAGCGGCACAACCGCGAAGGCTTCATTGATCTCGATGAGGTCGATGTCGTTGATGGTCATGCCAGCCTTGGCCAGCGCCTTGCGGGCGGCCGGGGCCGGGGCGTTCAGCATCAGCTCCGGCGAGTCGCCGGCGGTGGCGACAGCACGGATCTTCGCGCGCGGCTTCAGGCCGTGGGCGCGGGCGTATTCCGGCGAAGCCAGCAGCACGGCGCCGGCGCCGTCGACGACGCCCGACGAGTTGCCGGCGTGGTGGACGTGGTTGACCTTGACGCCCGGATAGGTGCGCTCGACCAGCTGGCGGAAGGTCAGGCCGTCTTCGTTCAGCGGCGCGTCATACATCACCTCGAAAGCGGGCTTGAGCTGGCTCAGGCCTTCCATGGTGGTCTGCGGACGCGGGAACTCCTCGCGATCGAGGGCCAGCGAGCCGTCATCCTTGTAGACCGGGATCAGCGACTTGCTGAAGTAGCCGTTGCGGATGGCGTGATCGGCGCGCTTCTGGCTCTCGAGGGCAAGACCGTCCACGTCCTCGCGGGTGAAGCCTTCCAGCGTGGCGATCAGGTCACCGCAGATGCCCTGGTGGGGCTGCGGGTGGATCGAACGCAGGTGCATGTTGCCGGAGTCGATGACGCCGTCGGTCGCGCGCTTCAAGGTCGAGCCGTAGGACATCGACTCAACGCCGCCGGCCAGCACCAGGTCCTGGGCGCCGGACATGATGCCCATGGCGGCGAGGTTCACGGCGGTCATGCCCGAGCCGCAGAAGCGGTCCAGCGAGAAACCGGTGGCGGCGTTGTCAAAGCCGGCGTCGAGCGCAGCCATGCGGGCGATGCACGAGCCCTGCTTGCCAAACTGGGTGCCGCAGCCGGCAATGACGTCGTCGAGCTCGGCGGTGTTCAGGCTGTTGCGCTCGGCCAGCGCCTTCAGCACCGTCGAGAGAATGCGCTGGGGATGCACATCCGACAGCGCGCCCTTGCCAAACTTGCCGACGCCGCGCGGCGTGCGGGCCGCGTCAATAATCCATGCCTCAGACATGTCGATCCCTTCGCTATCCCGGGAAACAGGCGCCCCCGGGGACGCGCCGACAGGTTTCCCAACGCTTTGACGAGGCGCCGGTCTGGCCAGGGGCGCGCAAAGGCGCGCGCTGTCCGGTCCGGCGTCTAACGGTCGATTGATAGGTTGCCGTTGGCGGCATCTATTGCAAGAACGGCAGCCGTTATCAACCATTCATGTGCATAACAGAACGGACGACATGACAGAGGTCTGACCAGCGCCCTGCCCTTCGCCGGGCCCCGGCCGACGGCGCCACAGCGCCTGGCCAGGGACCGTCGGAAACGTCTGGCTTGCGGGTTTGCGGCGTGGCCTGCGAAGGCCGCTGACGCATCTTGCGGCGGCGCTTCAGGCCCGTGCCTGTTTCGCCGGCGTCTCCATGCTGGGCGGATTGAAAACGTTCTGCTCCTGGGCCGCCTTCTCCTGCGACGCCAGGGCGCGGCGGAAACCGTCGCGGTCCTGCAGACGCTTCCAGTAGTCGCGCACCGGATCGGTGAACAGGTAGTCGAGCTTCAGCCGCTCAGCCAGCATCAGCGCATAACCGACGCAAATGTCGGCGGCGGTGAAGCGGCCGGCGCACCAGAATTCATTCTCCGACACAACAGCGGTGACGCCGCGCAAACGGCCGCCGAACCATTTGGCGTAATCTTCCGCCGCCTTGCCAAGGCCGGCGTTCGGCTCCTGCAGGGTGTAGCGCAGGAAGATGGTCTGCGGGAACGTCAGGGTCGCCTCGGAGAAATGCAGCGCATTGAGGAAGGCGCCGTAGGCCGGCTCATCCACGCCGACATTCAACGGCGTCGGGCCGTATTTCGTCACCAGATACTGGGAGATGGCCGAGGATTCGGTCATCTTCGTCTCGCCGTCCTGGAAAAACGGAATGGTGCCGAGCGGATTGACGCCCAGATAGTCCTTCTGGAAAACGCGCGGCGGGAACGGCAGCATCTTCAGCTCGTAGGGCAGCCCCATTTCCTCAAGGGTCCACAGGGGCCTGAATGAGCGCGCGCTCATGCAGTGCCAGAGCGTCAGGGTGTTCTGTGGCGTCGCCATGGGCGTTCTCCCGGTCATTGTATGTTGTGAGAACGCCCCGGAAGACCCGGGGCGCCTGTTTTCGCCAGCCATTGTGCCGGCGTGATCCATTCCTGCAACCGTGTTTGCGCGACCTCAGGCGGCGATCACCGCTGGCGGGAACTTTTCCGTCACCGCCCGCACGCTGGCGGCGATCTCCGGCGTCACCGGCACCGGATAGTCAAGGATCATCTGGGCGTAGGCCTTGGCCTGGGGATCGTTGCGCAGCGAGGCGACGCCGCCGCCGCCGAGCACGTCGTGCAGCAGGAAGTTGAGCGCATGGGTTCCGGGCAGCTCGAAGCGCTCCACCGTCCCCTTCAGGAAGTGGCCAAAGAAGGCGCCGACCGCTTCGGCCGTCAGCGCGGCGCGGATATAGGGCAGGTATTCCGGCTTGCGGGCGATGACGCCGATATTGGCCTTGTTACCCTTGTCGCCGCTACGGCCCCAGGCCAGGGCGATCAGCGGAACCACCGGCGCGTCAGGGCCTGGCGCGGTTTCCGGGCCTGCCGGGTCAAGGCCCAGCGACGCCGGATCGAAGCCGCCGCGCAGCGCCTCTGGCGCAGGAACCGCCCGGCCCGCAACTTCCACGCGGGTGGTCACCGACGCCTTGTCGACCAGGCAGGAGAACAGGCGCACCACCGGCATCACCTTGGGCCGGTTGCCGCCCATGCCGGTAATGCCCGGCGACATCGAGGTGCCGGATGAGGTCAGCTCACGCACCAGGATCTCCAGCGCCTTCGGGCTTTCGTGTTTGGCGGCGAGCTTGAGAACCACCTCACGGGCGGCGCGGGCGCGCGAGTGCGGGCCGTAGGCCGCTTCTGCGCCGATCACCTCCACGCTGGTTTCCGTGAATGGCGGCAGGTTCATCGCCCGGAACATGCCCTCAGCGCGCCGCAGCACGGAATCGGCCACCTTCTCGGCCTTGCGGGCGGCGTCCAGGCCACCGATGGTCAGATACATGCCGACGCGGAACCCGTCCTGGTGCGTGGCTGACACCTTGTAATAATTGGTTGGCGGCAGGCCCCTGGCGTTGGAGACGCGCACCAGGTCCTTGCCGATCTGTTCGATCTTCACCTGGGTGAAGTCGCAGGTGACGTCCGGCAGCAGATAGGCGCGCGGATCGCCGATCTCATACAGCATCTGCTCGGTGACGGTCGCTTCGGAGACGAGGCCGCCGGTGCCCTCCGGCTTGGAGACCACGAACGAACCGTCCTCCGACACTTCAACGACCGGATAGCCGATATTGGACCAGTCGCCGGTCTCTTCCCAGTCGGTGTGCAGACCGCCGGTCGCCTGGGCGCCGCATTCGACGATGTGGCCGGCCAGCGAACCGCCGGACAGCCTGTCGAGGTCCTGCTGGGTCCAGCCAAAGGCGTGGATGCAGGCGCCCAGCGTCACCGCGCTGTCGACGCCGCGCCCGGTGATGACGATGTCAGCGCCGGCGGCCAGCGCCGCCGCCACGGGAAACGCGCCGAGATAGGCGTTCATGCTCCACAGCTTCGGCGGCATTGGCTCGCCGGAGAACATCTCGCGCGTGTCGGAGAATTCACTGGCGCGCTCCAGCAGGTCGTCCCCGGTGACGACGCCAACCTTCAGGTCGTAGCCAGCCTCGGCGATCTTCGCCTCCAGCGCCCGGGCGCAGGCGACCGGATTCACGCCGCCGGCGTTGGCGATCACCCTGATCTTCTTCTGGGACAGGGTCGGCAATTCGCGGGCGATGGCGCCGACGAAGTCATGGGCGTAGCCCATGTCCGGGTCCCTGGCCCGGGCCCTGGCCATGATCGACATGGTGATCTCGGCCAGATAATCGAACACCAGATAGTCGAGGTCGCCGCCGCGCAGCAGTTGCGGCGTGGAGATGCTGGTGTCGCCCCAGAACCCGGATGCGCCGCCAATCCTGATCGTTTTACCGGACATCGTCCCTGCTCCCTTGACCTTGCATCAGGCTGCTCACCCGGCCTTGCTTCCCCTGAAGCTCAGACGGATCGCGCCTCTTGTCCAGAATGAATGCGCCCTGGCGACGCCAGGACCCGGGTCCCGGCGATCCCGCCTCCCCGCGCGCGAGGACTGGCCGGCTGCGGGGACAAAGTGGGGCCCCAAAAGCGTGGACGCCCGGGAGCGCCCCGGGCATGGCCGTATGGACCGCCCCACCCGCGCCCACCATGGATGGGCAGCAGGCCCCTCCGTCCGCACGCGCCACGGCCGCTCATCCGGCCATCCACATGATCCGCCGCGCGCCCCGGGGGACGCGGGCGGCGGTTGTCAAACTTTCTCCACCCAGGCGGCCGGGCGTTTCTCGGCGAAGGCGCGCACGCCCTCCTGGCCTTCGGCGCCACGGGCGCAGGTTGCGAAGGATTTCGCCGCCACCTTGCGGTATTCTTCCAACGGCATGGCGTGGCAGATGCGGAACAGCCGCTTGGTTTCGGCGTTCGCCCCTGGGGCGCAGCGGCCGATATCGTTGAGCAACGACGTCAGCGTTTCGTTCAGCGACGCCTCGTCCGGGCAGTAGAAGTCGGCGAGGCCAATCTCCGCCGCCTGTTCGCCATTCAGACGCGTGCCGGCGAGGCCGAGCCGACGGGCATGGCGCGGGCCGATGCGGTTGACCACGAAAGGAGCGATCTGCGCCGGCGCGATGCCAAGCCCCGTCTCAGACAGGGCGAAGCGGGCGCGCGGCGTGGTGATGACGATATCGGCGCAGCAGGCCATGCCGAAACCGCCGCCGAAAGCCGGGCCATCGACCACGGCGATGACGGTGAGCGGACATTCGTTGAGACGGGCGAACAGCTCGCCCCCGGCCCGGTTGGAGGCCTCCAGCGGGTCTTCATCGCCAGCGCCGACCGCCGCGCCCTGCTGTTTGTTGGTCCCCTTGAGATCAGCGCCGGCGCAGAAAGCGCCGTTGGCCCCCTGCAGGATCAGCGTGCGCAGGGTCCGGTCCTGCTCCGCCAGGGCCAGAATGGCGTTGAGGTCGTTGGTCAGCCCCTGGGTCATGGCGTTGCGGGTCGACGGATCATTGATCGTCGCATAGAGGCGCGAGCCCTTGCGTTCGACCTGGATGACTGTCGTGGCGGGAAGGGTTGCCGTCATGCCGTTTCCTCAATCGTTCGCAGGCGCAATCGCGGGCGCCGCGCAGCGCCCGCCTCCTGTTCAGTAGCCAAGCTGGCGGGCGGCGAGATCGCGCATGATTTCCTCGGCGCCGCCGCCAATGGCGTTGACGCGGACTTCGCGGTAGATGCGCTCCACCTTGCAGCCGCGCATGAATCCGGCCCCGCCGAAGGTTTGCACCGCCTCGCGGGCGCAGAACTCCATGGTCTGGGTCGCCTGGTTCTTCAGCAGGCAGATGTCCGCCACCGGGCTCTCGCCGTTCATCACCCGGTATGTGAGGTGATCAAGATAGGCCTGCGAGGCGTTGATGCGCATGGTCATGTCCGCCAGCTTGTGGCGGATCACCTGATGCTGGATCAGCGGCTTGCCGAAGGTGTGGCGCTCACGGGCATAGTTCACCGTTTCTTCCAGGCAGGTGCGGGCCTGGCCGATGCAGCCGGCGGCCATGCCGAGACGCTCGCTGTTGAAATTGCGCATGATGATGCGGAAGCCCTGGTGCTCCTCGCCCAGCAGGTTTTCGGCCGGCACGCGGCAATTGTCGAAATACAGGGTCGCGGTGTCGGAGGCCCACCAGCCCATCTTGCGCAGGGGCGTGCGCGAGAAGCCGGGCGTCGTCGTGTCGACGACGATCAGCGAGACGCCGCCGCGCCCGCCCTCGCCGGTGCGCACCGCCACGGTGATGTAATCGGCGCGCATGCCGGATGTGATGAAGGTTTTTTCGCCGTTCAGCACGTAATGGTCGCCGTCGCGGCGCGCCGTGGTGCGCAAATTGGCGACGTCGGAGCCGCCGGACGGTTCGGTGATGGCAAGGGCGAAAATCTTCTCGCCGGCAAGGGTTGGCGGGATCAGCTTCGCTTTCAGTTCCGGCGATCCGGCGACCGCCACCGGCGGCAGGCCGATGGTGTGGCTCATCAGCGAGGCGCCGACGCCGCCCACCCCGGCCCGCGCCATCTCGGCGCTGGCGATATTGCCGTAGAACTGGTCGAGCTCGACGCCGCCATATTCCTCCGGGAAGCCCAGTTGCAGCAGGCCGATGGACGACGCCTTTTTGTACAGCTCGCGCGGGAACTCACCGGCCTCGTCCCAGGCGTTGGCGTAAGGCTCGATCTCCGTCTGGACGAAGCGGCGCATCACCTCGCGAAAGGCGAGATGCTCCGGCGTCAGATGGGGATTGGGGATCGGCTCGATGACGATGCGCTCGCCCGTCTGCAAACTGTCCGCCATGGTCTCTCTCCCGCCGGATTGCCCGGCATGTTCCTGTCTGGTTGCCCGGGCTTCCTGAAAGCCCCGTCCCTGTCGCGCGTCAGTCGCCGATCTCGGCCATGATCTGGCCGGGGGAGACCTGATCCCCAACGGCGACCGACACAGAGGTCAGCACCCCGTCGCGCGGCGCGACAATGGCGTGCTCCATCTTCATCGCCTCCAGCGCCATCAGCATCTGGCCACGCTCCACCCTGGCCCCCTCAGCCACGGCGATGGCGACGACGCGGCCGTTCATCGGCGCGCGCAACATGCCGTCGGCGCCGGACTCCGCCGCCGCCTTCGCGGCGCTGACGCGGCTCTTCGGCGTGAAAGCGAAGTCATGGGGGCCCAGCTTCAGCCAGAGCTCGTCGCCGGCCCACGCGAAGCGCAGAGACACCGGCGCGCCGTCCACGAGCACGGTCGCTTCCTCGCCCGCCGCCGGCGGCCGGCCGGCGATGACGATGGCGGCGCCGTCGAGGGTCACGGTCGCGCCATCGCGACCGACAGCGATGTGGCCGCGCCGCTCACCCGGATTCGCGTCATCAACGAGACCGGCGGGGCCATTCCAGGCCAGCCGCCAGGGCTGGTCGAGCGGCAGCACGTTGCTCCAGCCGCGCCAGGAATTATCGCCGGAGACGCTGCTCCAGCTGGCGGCGCTCGGCGTGGCGGCGCTGGCCAGCCAGGCGGCGAGCGCCCAGGCGGTCGCGTCCGGGATGGCGGCGCGCGAACGGTTGTCGGGGAAGTGCGCGGCGATGAAGCCGGTGGAAACCTTGTCGCCGGCGATGAAGGCCGGATGACGCAGGGCGCGGATCAGGAAGTCACGGTTGCTGGCGACGCCGAGCAGCGCCGTCGCTTCCAGGCCATGGGCCAGCTTTTCAATCGCCTCCTCGCGCGTGGCGCCGTGGACGATCAGCTTGCCGAGCATGGAGTCGTAATACGGGCTGATGGTCAGGCCATTGGCGAGGGCGGCGTCGGCGCGGACGGTGCGGGAGGGGTCCCACAGGGCGACCTCGCCGGTGCGCGGCAGGAAGTCGTCGGCCGGATCCTCGGCGCACAGGCGCACCTCGATGGCGTGCCCCTTGAGGCGGATGTCGTCCTGGGCCACCGGCAGCGGCTCGCCATTGGCGACGTTGAGCTGCCACTCCACCAGGTCGAAGCCGGTGACCAGCTCGGTGACCGGGTGCTCCACCTGCAGGCGGGTGTTCATCTCCATGAAATAGAATTCGCCGGAGCGGTCGAGCAGGAATTCAACGGTGCCCGCGCCGACATAGCCGATCTCCCGCGCCACGGCGACGGCGGCCTCGCCCATGCGGGCGCGCAGCTCCGGGTTCAGCGCCGGCGACGGCGCCTCCTCGATCACCTTCTGGTGGCGGCGCTGCACCGAGCAGTCGCGCTCGCCGAGGTGGACGACATGACCGTGGCGGTCGGCGAACACCTGGATTTCGACGTGGCGCGGCTCGATCACCGCGCGCTCGAGGATCAGGCGGCCGTCGCCGAAAGCCTTTTGCGCTTCCGAGGCGGCGCCCTTCAGGGCGTCGGGCATGGCCGCGGCGCTGTCGATGCGGCGCATGCCGCGCCCGCCGCCGCCAGCCGAGGCCTTGATCATGATCGGGAAGCCGATGCGCTCCGCCTCGCGGAGCAGCAGGTCGTGCGACTGGTCCTCGCCATCATAGCCGGGCACCACCGGGATGCCGGCGGCGGCCATGCGGCGGCGGGCGCGGGCCTTGTCGCCCATGGCCTCGATGGCGGAGGCCGGCGGACCGACGAATACAAGCCCTTCCGCCGCGACGCGGGCGGCGAAACCGGCGTTCTCGGAGAGGAAGCCGTAGCCGGGATGAATGGCCTGGGCGCCGGCGCGACGGGCGGCCTCGATGATCTTGTCGGCGACCAGATAGCTGTCGGCCGGGGTCAGGCCGCCGATGCCGATGGCCATGTCGCAGGCCTCCACATGGGGGCTGCCGCGGTCCGCGTCGGAATAAACGGCGACCGTGGCGACGCCCATCTGGCGCGCGGTGCGGGCGACGCGAATGGCGATCTCGCCGCGGTTGGCGATGAGAAGGGTGGTGATCGACGTCATCAGAGGCCTCTGCAGGCTCGAATTCGTGGCGCGCCAGCGCCGGGGTCAGGCGACGCGCCGGGGCCATCCGGCCGCGCGGCGCCCGCCCTGTGATCGCCGCCGCGCATGGGGCGCGGCGGACAGGCGGATTACATGAACGCGGCTTACATGCGGCCGACGCCGAAGGTCAGCGGGCGCACCTGACGCGCGCGGCCCGACAGGCAGACGGACAGCGCCATGCCCAGCACATTGCGGGTGTCGCGCGGATCGATCACTCCGTCGTCGAGCACCGCGCCCGAGGTGTAGAAGGCCGACATCTGGCTCTCGAAGGTCTGGATGATCTTCTGCTTCATCGTTTCGATGCCTTCCACGTCCACCGGCAGGCCACGCGCCTTCGCGCCGTCCTCCATGACGATGGCCATGGTCAGCGCCGCCTGCTCCGCGCCCATGACGGCGGTGCGCGCCGTTGGCCAGGAGAAGGCGAAATCCGGGGTGAAGCCGCGGCCGCACATGCCGTAATTGCCGGCGCCGTAGGAGGCGCCGCACATCACGGTGAGCTGCGGCACGGTGGCGTTGGCCACGGCCTGGATCATCTTGGCGCCGATCTTGATCATGCCGGCCCGCTCCGACTCCGTGCCGACGATATAGCCGGTGGTGTTGTGCAGGTAGATCAGCGGCGAGCCGTTCTGGCAGCAGGCGTGGATGAACTGGGTGGCCTTGTTGGCGCCGGCCGGATCAAGCGGCCCATTGTTGGTGATGACGCCGATCTGGATGCCGAACAGCTTCGCCTGGACGCAGACGGTCTGGGGGCCGTAAAGCGGCTTGTATTCCATCATCTCCGAGCCATCGACGAGGCGGGCGATGACCTCGCGCATGTCGACCGGCTTCTTGTGATCCCTGGGAAACAGGCCGAGCAGCTCCTCTGGATCGAGCGCGGGGGCCGGCCCTTCCGGCAGCTCATTGCCCTGGGTCCAGCCCAGATTGCCGACCAGTTCGCGCAGGATGCGCACGCCGTCGACATCGTCCTCGGCCAGGTATTCGGCGAGGCCGGAAACGGTGGCGTGCATCACCGCGCCGCCCAGCTCCTCATCGGTGGCCACCTCGCCGGTGGCCGCCTTCAGCAACGGCGGGCCGGCGAGGAACGCCTTGGCGCGATCGCGCACCATGATGACGTAATCGGCAAGGCCGGTCATATAGGCGCCGCCGGCGGTGGACGAGCCGTGGGTCAGGGCGATGACCGGGATGCCAGCGGCGGACAGGCGGGCCAGGTTGGCGAACAGGCCGCCGCCGTAAACGAAATCCTCGACCTTGTAGCCCAGCAGGTTGGCGCCGGCAGACTCCACCAGGTGGATGAACGGCAGCTTGTGCTTGATGGCGATGGCCTCGAGCCGCAGCATCTTGTCGCCGCCCATCGGCTGGGCGGAGCCGGCGGCGATGCCGGCGTCGTCGACCACCACCATGCAGCGCACGCCGGAGACATAGCCGATGCCGGCGATGCTGGAGCAGCCGGGCACCGTTTTGGCCGGATTGCTGACATCGCGCAGATAGCCGGCCAGCGAGCACAACTCCAGCCAGGGCGCGCCCTCATCCAGCGCCAGGGTCAGGCGCTCGCGCGGCAGCAACTGGCCGCGTTTGGCAAAGCGCGGGCCAGAGGCGGCCGAAGCGTCGCGGGCGCGCTTTTGCAGCCCGTGCATCTCCGCGATGGCGTCGAGCATGAACGCCCGGTTTTCTTCATAGGCAGGCCCTGCCGCCACCACACGCGACTCGAATGCCGGCATACGCCGTCCTCCCGGTTCAATCGCCGCCCCAGGTTGATCCCAGGCGCCGCCAGCCGGACGGGGACGCCCGGCATGACCAGCCCGAATCCGCCCCGCCTGCTGTTTTCAACATGTCTCCGCACGCCCCGCCAGCACACGCCCCGCCAGGCGGGCGCTTCCGCTGTTTTCGTTCGGGTGAACAAAATGCGGGACGGACCGTTCCGTTAGTGGTACTACCCAGTACAGACGCCGGTCAATAGGCTTCGGGCAAAAACAGCCAGGAGCATGACCGGCGCCCACCGCGCCTCAATGAAGCGGCGGCGGGCGAGCCGGCATGGCGCCGCCGGCGGATGATTTCCGTCGACGGCGCCAACGAAAAAGGCATCAATGGCAATGCGGGCCATTGAGGATTCTGGAAAAAAGCGTGATAGGCGCAGGCAGGAACCATTGGGGCGACGCCCCGGCGCGCAGATGGTGAAGACCGGAGGGAACAACGACATGGCGACGCCATCGGCGATGAAGGACGACGTAGCGCTCTACAAGCGGGAGCTGATCCTGCGCGCCGCCGGCGAACTGTTCTTCCGCAATGGTTACACCGCGACGACGACGGATGCGCTGACCGAGCGCCTGTCCGTTTCAAAGACGCTCATCTACCAGCACTTCCGCAGCAAGCAGGACATGCTGGCGACCATCTGCGAGCGCGGCATCAGCGAATCGGTGCAGGTGGCGATCGACGCCGCCGCCCTGCCCGGCCGGGCCGACGAGCGGCTGTTCCGCCTGCTGCACGACTTCACCCTGGTGGTGATCGAGCGGCACGAGTGGATCGCCATCTCCAGCCGGGAAGTCGCCCACCTCCCCGCCGACGTGGACCAGCGCATTCGCGACATGCAGGGCGACTTCGACCGCATCGTCCGCGACATTATCAAGGACGGCTTGCGCGAAGGCGTGTTCGACGTGGAAGACCCGGCCATCGTCTGCCTCGGCATCGCCGGGATGATCATCTGGATTCACGCCTGGTATCGCGGCAGCGGCCGGCTGACGCCGGAGCAGATCGCCGATTCCATGGCGCGCTCCGCCCTGCGGATGGTTGGGGCGCCGGATCGCCCGGCGACGGAGACGGCGACGGGATCGGCGACGCAACTGGGAAAATGAGTCAAAAACGCAATATAATCTTTTGAAAAATATATTTTTTCATATGGAAGTTCATGTATCGATTCAATGACGCTTCCGGTGCCGGCGCAAGTCGTGGATGCCCGCGACAAGCGCGGGCACGACGCGTTGGGAGCATGGCAACCAGGCCCTGACATGCAGGCCGTGGATACGACCGGCCTCTGACATATCCGGCCGCTGGCCTGCCGGAGGCTCGCTTGCCGGAAGCCGGCTGGACGCGCCCAGCCTGTCGCCCCCGGGGGGCGTCATGACCGGGCTTGTCCTGGCCGGCTTGTCCCGGCCATGCCCTCAAGCGGCGGTAAAATGCCCGCCCATGGCCCCGCGGAAGGTCGTGCCTGCGCCCGCAACAGGCGGCGCGGGCATGACGCGTTGGTGGGACCCGCTCACGCCTCCGCGTCGTCCCCGTCGCCGTCGTCCCCATCGCCATGGGCGCCAAAGCCGAGGTAGGTGGCGGCGACGCGGGCGTCCTCCTGCAGGGCGGCGCTGGGGCCCTCCAGCGAGACGCGACCGTTTTCCAGCACATAGCCGTAGTCGGAGATTTGCAGCGCGGCGCGGGCGTTCTGCTCCACCAGCAGGATGGAGACGCCGCGCTCACGCAACGACACCACGATGCGGAAAATCTCGCGCACGATCAGCGGCGCGAGGCCGAGGCTCGGCTCATCCAGCATCAGCAGGCGCGGCTTGCCCATGAGGGCGCGCCCCATGGCCAGCATCTGCCGCTCGCCGCCGGAAAGCGTGCCGGCCAGTTGCCGCCGTCGCTCACGCAGGCGCGGAAACAGGTCGTAGACCTCGTCCAGCGCCGCCTGGGCCGCCGCCCGGCCTTCGCGGCGGAAGCGGAAACGGCCAAGGGCCAGATTGTCCTCCACCGGCAGGGTCGCGAACAATTCGCGCTTCTCCGCCACCAGGGCGATGCCCCGGGCGAAGCGCTCCTCCACCGACAGCCCGTGGATGGGCGCGCCGTCGAACATGATCTGGCCGCGCGCCGGCAGGATGCCCATGGCGGCGTTAAGCATGGTGGACTTGCCGGCGCCATTGGCGCCGATCACCGAGACGATGGCGCCGCGCGGCGCCGACAGGGAGACGCCGCGCACGGCGTCGACGCCGTGATAGGCCACGGAAAGCTTTTCGAGCTGAAGCAACGCGCTCACGCCACGCCTCCCAGATATGCCTCAAGCACGGCGGGGTTGTTGCGGATTTCTTCCGGCGTTCCTTCAGCCAGTCGCGAGCCAAACTCCATCACCACCAGCCGGTCTGTCAGCCCCATGACGAAGTCCATGTCGTGCTCAACCAGCAGGATCGACAGGCCCTCGCCGCGCAACTGGCGCAACAGCGCCGCCAGTTGCTTCTTCTCACGGTGTCGCAGGCCGGCCGCCGGCTCGTCGAGCAGCAGCATCGACGGGTCGAGACACAGGGCGCGGGCGATCTCGACGATGCGCTGCTGGCCAAGGGCGAGGCTGACGGCGGGGCGATCAGCCAGATCGGCGAGGCCGACCCGGCCCAGCTGCCGGTGCGCCTCGGCGAAGATGCGGGCTTCCTCGGCGCGATCAAGACGCAGGACCGCCCCCACCGCCCCGGCATGGCCGCGCAGATGCGCGCCAAGGGCGACGTTCTCGATGACGCTCATGCCAGCGGCCAGGCGCACGTGCTGGAAGGTGCGCGCCACGCCGCGCCGGGCGATGACCCGGGCGCGCTCGCCGGTCGCTTCCTCACCAAAATAGCGGATGTCGCCGGAGGTGGGCGGCGTGACGCCGGTGACCAGGTCGAAGGTGGTGGATTTGCCGGCGCCGTTGGGGCCGATAAGGCCGACAATCTCACGACGCCCTACGGTGAACGACAGGTCGTTGACCGCAACCAGGCCGCCGAACTGCTTGCGCAGGTCCGTAACGGCGAGCACAGGCGCATCGGCGCGCTGCTCGCCAGCCGAACGGGCGCGCGGCGCCAGCTCGCCGGCTTCGGCGTGATGGCCGCGGGTCGCCGGGCGGGCCCTGAACAGGCGCAGCACGTGCGGCCACAGGCCGTCGCGGGCGTTTTGCAGCAGCAGCACGAGGATGACGCCAAAGGCGATCGCCTCAAAATTGCCGCGCGCCCCGATCAACCACGGCAGCCAGTCTTGCAACTGGTCGCGAATGATGGTGACGAGGCCAGCGCCAAGAATCGCGCCCCAGACCGAGCCGGCGCCGCCCACCACCGCCATCAGCAGATATTCAATGCTGGCGTTAAGGCCGAAGGGCGACGGATTCACCGCCCGTTGCAGATGGGCGTAGAGCCAGCCGGACAGGCCGGCGAGCAGCGCGGCGTAAACGAACGCGAGAATGCGGGCCCGGCCGGTGTCGACGCCGAAGGATTCGGCCGCCACCACGCCGCCGCGCAGCGCCCGGATGGCGCGGCCGACGCGCGAATCGAGCAGGTTCAGCGTGGCGATCACCGCCAGCGCCACCGCGCCCCAGATCAGATAATACAGCGACGGCCCGTCGCTGAAGACAAAGCCGCCGATGGCGATGGGCGGAATGCCGGATATGCCGTCGAACTTGGCGAACAGGTCCAGATTGCCGACGATGTAGAAGAAGCTGATGTTCCAGGCGATGGTCGCCAGCGGCAGATAGTGGCCGGACAGGCGCAGGGTCACCGCGCCCACGCCCCACGCGAAGACGCCAGTGACCGCCAGCGCCGCTGGCAAGGCCAGCCACGGATTGACGCCATAACGGGTGGTGAGGATCGCGGTGGTGTAGGCGCCGGCGCCCACAAACATGGCCTGGCCGAATGACGTCATGCCGCCGACCCCGGTCAGCACCACGAGGCCGATCGCCACGAGGGCGTAAAGACCGATGTAATTGAGCAGGGTGATCCAGAACTGCGGCAGGCCGGGAACCAGCGGAACGACGGCGCAGATCGCCAGGGCGACCAGCGGCGCGACAAGGCGGACGCCGCGCCCGCTCCGGGCGGCTTCAGCGCCAGGAGCGTTGCCGGCGGCGGCGTCGGTGGGGGCTTGCGTGCTCAATGGTCATCCTCCTCGACGACCGGCGCGCCCCAGGTGCGCCACAACAGAACCGGGATGATGATCAGGAAGACGATCACTTCCTTGAACGACGACGCCCAGAACGAAGCCAGCGCCTCGACCACGCCGACGAGAATCGCCGCCGCTCCGGCGATGGGGTAGCTGGCGAGGCCAGCGATGATGGCGGCGACGAAGCCCTTGAGGCCAATAAGGAAGCCGGTGTCGTAATAGATCGTGGTCAGCGGCGAGACGAGCACGCCGGACAGGGCGCCGATGAAGCCCGCCAAGGTGAAGGCGATGGCCGACGACATGGACGGAGCGATGCCGACCAGGCGCGCGCCCAGCCGGTTGACCGCCGTGGCGCGCAGGGCCTTGCCGGTCAGCGTCAACTCGAAGAAGGCGCCCAGCGCGGCGACCAACGCCGCCGTCACGCCCATGATCCACAGGGATTGCCCGGAAACCAGCAGCGAGCCGATTTCGAACATGGCGCTGGAGAACGGCTCGGTGCGCGAGCCTTCGGCGCCAAAAAACACCAGGCCAAGACCGGTGAGCGCCAGATGCACGCCGATGGCGGCGATAAGCAGCACCAGGGTGGAGGCCTCAGCCAGCGGCTGGAACGCCATGCGGTAGATGTAGGGGCCCATCGGGGTAATGATGGCCAGCGTCAGGGCGATCTGCACGGCGACCGGCGGCTTCATGGGCGCCAACAGCATGGTGACCGCGGCGACGGCGGCGGGCAGCGCCAGATCCGTGCCGGCGATAGCCAGCGCACGGCGCGCCGACAGGGTGCGCCTGCCCTGCCACACCTGCGCCACGGCCGAGACGACGCCGAGCGCCAGCAGCAGCCAGATGGTCGCCGGCGTCTGGCCGCGCTCCAGCAGCGCCAGGGTCAGGGCGCCGAAGCTGACGAACTCGCCCTGGGGAATGAAGATGACGCGGGTGACCGTGAACACCAGCACGAGCGAAAGCCCCAGCAGGGCGTAAATGGCGCCATTGATGACGCCGTCCTGAAGCAGGATCAGGAAAATCGACAGGTCCACGTCGCATTCCTTGTGGGGCCGGTGGTCGCGGGGACCGGGACGTCCGGCGGAAGGCGCAAAGCCTGCCTGGACGGGCCGGGTCCTGCGCCCGATCTTCTTGATGTGACGCCAGGCAAAAGCGTTTTCCCCTCAGGCGGAAGAGCCCGAGGGGAAAACGCCGCCATTCCCTGGCGGGCGGGCGCTTCGGCGCGGTCGGGCCCCGGTCGCGCCGGAGCCCGCCTGCCGAATACGCCGGCGGCGATATACCGCCGCCGGTTTCGCGCCAGCGCCTTACTTGCTGGCGGGCAGCAGCTTCCAGGCGCCGTCCTTGATCTGCACCATGACGCGGGCGCGATCGTCCTGCCCCACGTGATCGGTGGGCGACATGTTGACGACGCCCTGGGTGTAGACCACATCCTTCGCGTTCTCGATGGCGTCGCGCAGGGCGGCGCGGAACTCCGGCGTGCCGGGCTTCGCCACCTTCAGCGCCGCCGGAATCGCCGCCTGGAGCAGCAGGCCGGCGTCATACATGTGGGCGCCGAAGGTCGACACCGAGCCCTTGCCGTATTTGGCTTCGTAGTCGCTGATGAACTTCTGGGCGATTTTCTTCGACGGGTGGCTGTCCGGCAGCTGGTCGGCCACCAGAACCGGGCCGGCGGGCAGCACCGAGCCTTCCACATCCTTGCCGCCAACGCGGAGGAAGTCGTTATTGGCGGCGCCGTGGGTCTGGTAGATCGGTCCCTTGAAGCCGCGCTCCTTCAGGGTGCGGGCGGGCAGCGCCGCCGGGGTGCCGGCGCCGGCGATCATGATGGCGTCGGGCTTCGCCGCCATCAGCTTCAGCGCCTGGCCGGTCACCGAGGTGTCGGGGCGGTTATAGCGCTCCACGGCCACCAGCCTGATGCCCTTGCCTTCCAGCGCCGGCTTGATTTCTTCCAGCCAGCCCTCGCCGTAGGCGTCTGTGAAGCCGATGAAGCCCACCGACTTCACGCCATTGGCGGCCATGTGCCCGGCGATGCCCTTCGCCATCAGGCGGTCGTTCTGCGGGGTCTTGAACGCCCATTTGCGCTTGTCGTCCACCGGCTCGACGATCTTGGCGTTGGCGGCCAGCGACACCACCGGAACCTTGTTCTCGGCCCCGACCTCGACCATGGCGAGGGTGACCGGCGTCACCGACGAGCCGACGACCGCGTCCACCTTCTCCTCGGAGATGAACTTGCGCATGTTGGCGACGCCCTTGGTGGTGTCGGTGCCGTCGTCCAGCACGATGTATTCCACCGGATGACCCGCCACTTCCTTCGCCAGCAGGGCCACCGCGTTGGTCTCGGGAATGCCAAGGGAAGCCGCCGGGCCCGTGCTGGACACGGTGACGCCAATACGCACCGGGTCGGCGGCGCGGGCGACGCTGCCCGACGCAATGAGCCCAAGCGCGCTGACGCTGATGGTCACAGCGGCGGTGAACGCCGCAATCCGGAATGCCTTCTTCATGCTTTTCCCCTGGCCTCAGCCTTACCCCGTCAGGGAGACCCGGCCCGCGTCGACCGGACCAGCCCTGATCCCCCGTTTCATCGCATCCCTCCACGCGATGCGGCAACCGCACCGATGAAGAACGCCCCCAATCCGGCCCGGACCGGAAACCTGCCCGCGACCTGGCGGCCCGGACGGGCACACCCGCGATCGCAGCCACCTTTTGGCGGCGCCCGGCGCCGGGCGCGCCGCGAACACGCGTCACGTTCCTTGCGGCAGTCCACATGGCTGGCGGCGACCGCCCATATGGCCGGCGGCTGCCGCGCACTTGCGTGGACGGCTACCGGCGGGGCGGCGACAAGTCAAGAAACTGAACGGCTTAGAACCTGTCCATCCGACAAAAGACGGAATCTGGCGTGTTTTCCATGTCGCAGCAGCGCCGCAGACGCGCGACATTCTGTGGATAGCGTGGTGGTTTCCAACCCCTGCCCCACTGGACACCCGGACCGCCCCCGCCTATAAGCGCCTCACCAACGCGGACGAACACTCCGCGGACCGGTTGCCCAGGTAGCTCAGTTGGTAGAGCATGCGACTGAAAATCGCAGTGTCGGCGGTTCGATTCCGTCCCTGGGCACCACTTACTTTTCAAGTGGTTGCGGTCAAATCCTCTCCCAAAAAATCAAGCGTTGTTACCGTCCGTGTTACCGGGCTTCGTTCTTGAGGCGTTTCGCCTGGCCAGTCGTAGCGCGCCCCAGCAAGAGCGCAAGGGCTATTGGCGCCTGATCCGCGGCGCGTCCCGGCTGAATTTGCCCATATCGACAACCGCGGCCTCATCCGGATCAGCGCCGGCATCGGTGTAACCGGCGATCCGCGCGGTGCGCGTGACATTGTCCGCTTCTTCTCTCCCCCGCAGACCAGGACACCGGCCACGATCGCCCAGGCCGTGACCACGCATGCCATTACGCCATGGATGCGCGTGGGTTTCTGCCGGGCGCCCACCCTGCAAGACAGCGCCAGGTGAGGCGCCTGCGTTCGCGCATGTGGACGGCCCGCCTGGAAAGCCCGGCGCGTGGGCTCACTGCCACACTCCCATGCCGCGTCGGGACATGTATGACTGGGGGCTGCTGCCCATCTCCATGCGGAAGGCATGAACGAAGGCCGATGTGGAGTTGTAGCCAAGCTCCATCGCGGTCTGGGTCACCGTCAACCCGCCGCCCATCAGCTCGATCGACCTGAACAGACGCAGGCGTCGCCGCCAGGCGCGAAGACTCATGCCGAGCTCCGCCTCGAAGCGGCGGGCCAGCGTTCGCGACGACATGCCCAGCATCTTCCCCCACGCCTCGGGTGAGCGCGCATCAGCCGGGTTGGCGTGCAGGATCTCGCACAGTTCACCCAGCGCCTTGCTGCGCGGCCAGGGCAACGCGGTCAGCAGCGGCGTGGCGCGGCGCAACTGATCGAGTATCAGCCGCGTCACCCTGCCCACATAACCGTCATCATCCGCATGGTTTGCGATGGCCGCCGCCTCGACGATCAGCGCCTGGAGTAGCGGCGACACGCCAAAAAGCGCCGGCGCCGCCGGCAGATCGGCGCCAGCGCGCGTGGCGATCCACAGGCTGCGGAACTCGGCGCCCCGTAGCGAACCAACCCGATGCACGGCGCCGGCCGGCAGCCAGACCGCCTGCTCCGGCGAAATCACAAACGATCGCTCCTCCGCATGCACCGCGAGCACACCGTCTATCGCATAGACCAGCTGATGCCAGAGGTGGGAATGCCCGGGAAAATAATGACGTGGCGGAATGGTCTGGGCCCGAACCGTTATCGGGTCGGGCGGCAGCGCTTCTGGAGGCGGCGCTATTGTCTCCCAGGACATGGGCGTTCCTTGTTGGCGGATTCCCGATATAGAATGACGCCCCGTCGAAATACAGTCACAACCGCCAGCGGCTATCATCGCGCAACGCCCCGTGCGGCCGCGCCTCCCCGTGTCGCGACGCCCGCGAGAGGCGCGTTTTGACTGGTATTGTCCGGGATCCCATGACACACGCGAAAAGCAGCCCTCCCGCCGATCTGATGGAGGCTTCCCCCTATCGCTTTGAGCAAAGCAATGTTCTGAAGCTGGCGATCGCTCAGGCTTTGGCCGGAGCGAATTCCATTGTCGTGTATGCGACCGGAGCGATTGTCGGCCATACGCTGGCGCCGAGCCCGCTGCTGGCGACGCTGCCAATTTCCATCTTCGTGGTGGGCATGGCGATCTGCACCCTGCCGGCCGGCGCCATCGCCCGGCGGCATGGCCGCATCGTCGCGTTCCTGGCAGGCACGGGATGCGGCGTTTTCGCCGGCCTGCTCGCCGCGCTGGCGGTGACATACGGATCGTTCTGGCTGTTTTGCGCCGCCACGTTCCTGGGCGGCGCCTACGCCGCCGTCGTGTTGTCGTTCCGGTTCGCAGCCGCTGACTGCGCGCCACCCGCGCGGCGGCCGCGCGCCCTGTCCACCGTGATGGCCGGAGGCGTGTTCGCCGGCGTGATCGGCCCGCAACTCGTGACCTACACGATGGACATCTGGGCGCCCTACACGTTCGTGGCGACTTACCTGGCGCAGGCGCTTGTCGCGGCGCTGTCGGCGCTTCTGCTGGTCAGCGTCAGGCTGCCGGCGCCCACCGCGGAGGAAGCCTCAGGCGGGCGGCCGCTCGCCGTCATTGCGCGACAGCCGCGCTTCATTGTCGCCGTCGTCTGCGGCGTGGTGTCCTATCTGCTGATGAATTTTCTCATGACGGCGGCGCCGCTGGCGATGCAGATGTGCGGCCTCTCCCAGGCGGATGCCAATCTGGGCCTGCAATGGCACGTCATCGCCATGTATGGGCCAAGCTTCTTCACCGGGCAGCTTATCACGCGATTTGGCGTCGCGCGGGTTGTCGCCGCCGGCATGCTGCTGATAGCGGCCGCGGCGGCCGCCGGCCTGACGGGCGTCGACGTCGGCCATTTCTGGCTCACCCTGACGCTGCTTGGCGTTGGCTGGAATTTCGGCTTCGTCGGCGCCTCGGCGCTTGTGCTGGAGTGCCACCGCCCGGAGGAAAAAACCCGGGTCCAGTCCTTCAACGACTTCCTGGTCTTTGGCACGATGGCGCTTGGCTCGTTCCTTTCGGGTGGGTTGCTGACGACCTATGGCTGGAACACGGTGCTGTGGCTGTCGTTCATCCCGATCGCCCTGGCCAGCCTGGCCCTGGCCTGGGCAGCCAGACTGCGCCGGAGTCAGCCTGAAGCCTGACCGCCCCGAAATGACATGACCTCGCCGCCTGGACGCGCCCGCTCCCCGGCAAGGGCCGGCAGCAGCCAACGAGAGGATCGCCAGCCAACGAAACAACCGTTTGAACCTGCGCGTACTACTGGCGAACGACGCGCCTGCGTCGGCCATGGCGTTGACCTTGTCCCCGTTTCGATCCCCCCGCGTGGGGCGACGCCGACAGTGTCGCCCTTCCCCAGGACAGCTGGCTTCGCTCCACGCCTCCGCGTGGGGGCGACATCTAGCCGACAGCCAAACGCGCCTCCCCAGCCGGTTTCGATCCACGCCCCCGCGTGGGGGGCGACACCTCCGAACGGTCCATCCAAATCACAAGGCCCAGGTTTCGATCCACGCCCCCGCGTGGGGGGCGACACGCCGTGCCGCTTCTCATACGCGGCCATCGCAGTTTCGATCCACGCCCCCGCGTGGGGGGCGACGGGGCAGTAGTATTCGGCTGAGTGGACGTTGCAATTGTTTTCGGCTGCGCGAACGACGCCAGAGTCGATCCCGGTGGTTGGGCCGCGCGTGCATGAGCAATGGGAATACATTGTAAATCACGGGCTTGACTGGCGCGCGAACCTGACGGGATTGGCGGGCTTGCTTGGGGTTCGCGCAGGCGTGGGATGCTTCGCGCGCGTGGGGTTGGTTCTGTCGACCAGCGCCGGGCGCTTCAGGCTGGAAGAGGGTGCGTGGCTCGCCCCTGTTACGCCCTTCACCCGCAGTAATTCATAACAGGCAAAGGACCGCCGCGCCGGAACCGCCCCCTCTGCTTTTCAGTCAGGATCGTCGACGCAGCCCGCGATCCCCCCAGTTGGCATGTCAGCCCGGACAGCAGGGGCTGGCAGATCGGACCGGGCGGACTGATCCGGCTCCTGTGTCGCCTGGCCACTTATCCTGGCGTCATCCCGGCCTCCGGGCCGCGCGTGGCGCTGCCGGCCCCTCAGGGTCAACGACCTGGCGCTCTCCGCGCCCCGGTCCCGCATCACGCGGCGCGGGCCTGGCCACGTCCCCTAAAGCCTGACGGCCCGCTGACAGCAGGCTGTCCACCGGTCGGCCTGGCGGCCCCGTTCCTGTGTGTCCTGGATGTTTTCATCCCGTCGCACGCGGTTTGCCGGACGCGCGCATCGGGCGTGCGGCGCGCGGCGTCTGGCGCCTGCACGTGCGTTTCGACTGGCTGACGGAGCCATCCTTGCAGATGAATTTGCCATTCTTGCAATGCGAGACACCGCCCTTGCCCTTCGAGCAAGGATAGTTACGGGCGTCGGCCGGGATGGCGGCCAGTCCAAACCCGAGCGCAACCACCGGAATGATCCACAACAACCGTTTCATTGTCAGCCCTCCCCGTTACAGCCCAGGCTTTCTGGCGCGCGGCGCCGGCGCCTGATGCGCCCGCCATGATCCAGGCCTCTTCCCTGCGGCAGATGACCCATTAAAACCTGCGCTGGGGCAAATATGGCAAGGATGCCGTTACGAAGCCCAGATATGCCGCTGCGGCAGACGGCAGATTGCATGGCCGGGGCCAGCGACCGTGTTATCGCAAAGTCTTGACATGACCGGATGGTAATATATTGACTCTGCCACCGGCGGCCTCCGGTCGACCGCCATTCGGCAGAGAGGAAACGGGCGCTTGACATGACCAGGTCCAGAAGCAGGAAAGTCCCCGACATCACGTCGCCATGGGAGCCCTTCGAGGACCGGCGCCGCGCCAGGGACATCAAGCGCGAGGCGGTGCTGCGGGTCGCGGTGCATCTGTTTCTGGAACAGGGTTATGACCGCACGTCCCTGAACGAGGTGGCGGAGCGGCTGAACATCACCAAGCCGGCGCTCTATAACTATTTCGCCAACAAGGAAGAAATCCTGATCGAGTGCTACAGCCTCGGGCAGGAGCTCTCGGAAGGGGCGCTGGCGCGCATGCGGGAGCAGGACGGCGACGGCCTGTTCCGTCTGCGCGGGCTGATCCGCGGCCACGCCCTGACCATGGCCCAGGACTTCGGCCAGTGCCTGGTGCGCATCGATGACCGGGTGCTGTCGCCCGAGGCGCGGCGTGAGGTGCGCGCCGGCAAGCGGCTGATCGACGCCGGCTTCCGCGCCTTCATCAGCGAGGGCATCGCCGATGGCTCGATCCGCCCCTGCGACGTCAAGCTCACCGCCTTCGCCATCGCCGGCGCGCTGAACTGGATCGGACACTGGATCCAGCCAGACGGCGACCGCTCGCCGGAGCAGATCGCCGACGAAATGGCGCTGCGCCTGACAGAGGGCATCGCCAACACCACCTGAACAACGCCGCGGCTTTTGGCCGACCAGCAAGAATAACGGCCCGCAAAACAGCCTGGGCCACCTGAGGGAGAAAGCATCATGAACATCACCCACGGCCTGCGCCGGGCGCTTCAGGTCAACCGCAACGGGACCGCCGTCATCGACGGCGACCGGTCCCTTACCTGGGGCGAGGTCGGCGACCGCGTCGCCAGACTCGCCGGCGCGTTGCAGCAACAGGGCGTGCAGCGGGGCGACCGCGTCGCCGTGCTGTCGCTGAACAGCAGCCGCTATCTTGAGCTCTATCTCGCCACCGCCTGGGCCGGCGCGGTGATCGTGCCGCTCAACATCCGCTGGAGCGTCGCCGAGAACCGCGACGCGCTGGAGGATTGCGGCGCGAAGATCATGTTTATCGACGCGGCGTTCGAGCAACCGGCGCGCGAACTGGCGGCGCAGGTTCCCGGCGTGGCGCTGGTCTGGGCCGACGACGCCCCCGCCCCCGCCGACATTCCGTGCTACGAAGCCCTGCTGGCCGGGGCCGCGCCGGTGAACGACGCCATGTGCGATCGCGATGCGCTGGCCGGCATTTTCTACACCGGCGGCACCACCGGCCGCTCCAAGGGCGTGATGCTCAGCCACGGCAACCTGGTGGCCAACGCCATGAACGCCCTGGCGGAGGGGCTGTTCGCGGCGGACACTGTCTATGTTCACGCCGCGCCGATGTTCCACCTGGCCAACGGCGCCGCCATGTATTCACTGCTGATCAGCGGCGGCTGCAACGTCATCCTGAAGGCGTTCAGCCCCGAGGCGCTGGCTGGCGTCATCCAGCGCCACAGGGCGACGGAGACGTTGCTGGTGCCGACCATGATCCAGATGCTGGTCGACAGCCCGGCCATCGCCGGCGTCGATCTCTCCAGCATCCGCCGCATCGTTTATGGCGCCTCGCCGATCAGCGAGGCGGTGCTGGACCGCGCGGCGGCGCGCCTGCCCGGGGCCGGCTTCGTGCAACTCTATGGCATGACCGAGCTGTCGCCCATCGCCACCTGCAATTCCGCCGCCAACCACATCGGCGCGGCGCGCGAAATCGGCCGGCATCGCTCGGCCGGCCGCGCCACCTTCGGCGTTGACGTGCGCATCGTCGATGACAACAACCAGGAGCTGCCGCGCGGCGAAATCGGCGAGATCGTTGTTCGCGGCGACACGGTGATGATGGGCTACTGGCAGCGGCCGGAGGAAACCGCGAAAGCCGTGATCGACGGCTGGATGCACACCGGCGACGGCGGCTACATGGATGCGGACGGCTTCGTCTTCGTTGTCGACCGCATCAAGGACATGATCATTTCCGGCGGCGAGAACATCTATTCGACCGAGGTGGAGAACACCGTCGCCCAGCACCCCGCCGTGCTGCAGTGCGCTGTGATCGGCATTCCGCATGAGCACTGGGGCGAGACGGTGCACGCGGTGATCGTGCTCAAGCCGGGTGCGGAAACCACCCAGGACGACGTCATCGCTTTCTGCAAGGCGCGGATCGCCGGCTACAAATGCCCGCGCAGCGTTGAAATCCGCACGGAACTGCCGATGTCCGGCGCTGGCAAGATCCTGAAGCGCGACCTGCGCAAGCCCTATTGGGACAACCGCGAGCGCAACGTGGCCTGAGGCTGACGTTCAAAGACTGCTTTCAGGAGCCCCGGCGGAAACGCCGGGGCTTTCTGATGAGGGCGTCCGGCGCGTCAGGCCGCGCTCGGGAAAGCAACCGGAGCGTTGCATCATGCCCGCCAGACCGGGAAAATTTGCATGTCGCCTGCAAGGTTACGCCAGCGGCAGGCCATGCATCTTGAGGAAGGTCAGCCTGTCCCAGTATCCCCGCTGAAAGGCTATGCGTCCATCACGCACCGTGAAGAAGCCACAGCCGCGCAGACCCATCGGATCGCGCCATTCGAGCGCCACGACGTCGCCGGCCTCATGAATCGCTTCGACAATGCAGTGCATTTTGGCTGATGCGAATTCACGCAAAAACATGGCGTAAATAGCCTCCCGGCCTTCCACCGGGTCCTGCGTCACCTGATGATTGATCGCCTGCGGGTGATACAGGTCGGCGAGGCCGGCGGCGTCACCGGCATTGAACATCGCGACCCAGCGCTCCACGGTCTGACGCGGCGTCATCCTGTCCTCCTGCAAACACTCCGTCCGGTATCCCGTCCAGGCGGGAGCCGACGCGCCCCACCGGGCATACATTCCGCGCAGAGCGGGCGTTCATGCACCTCCGTCGCCCTCCACCAGGCGAAGGCCATGGCCGAACAGGGTCGCGATGGAGGGGGCGAAGCGCTCCCACAGGTCATCGCGGCGCCGGCTGGTCCGATGCAACTTGACGTTGAGACAGGCGATGGCGCCGAGGCGATACTGGGCGAGCGCCTGATGCCAGGCCAGATTGTCCAGCGCCGGCCCGCCGGCTGCGGCGTAGGCGGCGACAATCTCCGCGCCGGCAACCGGCGCCACCGGCTGCCAGCCGGCGTCCCAGGCCCGCCCATCCGCCATCATCAGCATCCAGCCCACATCGAGCCCCTGGGCGCCGATTGAGGCCGGCTCCCAGTCGATAATGCCGGTCGCCTGGCCGTTGTCGAACAGGATGTTGCCCGGCTGGTAATCGCCATGCACCAGGCCGACCGGAGCCGGGTCCGGCAGGCTGGCGCGCAGGGCGGCGTCGAGCGCCTGCCCGGCCGCCGCCCAGGCCGGATTGTCCGCATGGCGCAGCACCGATTTCCAGCGATCGATCTCCTCCAGCAGCAGGCGCGGCGCCTCCCAGTCCGGCAACGCCGCGCGCCAGTCGATCCGGTGGACGCTGGCCAGCAGCGTCGCGGTCTGTAACCAGACGGAGCGCGCCGTCGCCGGGTCATCCATGAGCGATGCGTGCGGCTCCCAGACGACGAAGACGCGGCCTGGCAGCTTTTCCATGACGATGAAGGGCGCGCCCAGCACATCCTCGCCCTCCGAAGCCCACGGAACCTCAGGAACCAGAAGCCCCTCCGCCTTCAGGGCGCGCAGCAACGGGTACTGACGATAGACGTCGGTATTGCCGCGTCGGGTGACGCCGGCCGGCGCCATTTTCAGGATATGGCCGCCGCGCATGGCGCCGTCAGATCCGCGCACGTCGAAGCCGTAAGTCAGGCCGGCGTGACCGTCCTCCATCACGCCGAAATCGCTGATGCTCACGTCAGCCTGCATGGAGCGCCGGACCATGACCTGCACGCGCTCGGCCAGTTGCTGGAACCGGTCGTTATTCGCTCGCGTCAACGCAGCCGCTCCGGTCATGGGTCTCTCCCGAATCTGTTTGCGTCCGCCCGGCCGATCGCGGCGGCTTCGTTCGTGCGGCCTAAAGTTACCCATCGGACAGTTAAAGTCCACACGATCATATTTTTGATGTGACGCGCGCCGGCGCGCAGGTTGGACTGGACCGGGTCGCGACATGACGGCGACGCAGAAATGGGTTTGACTGGCGGGGCGGGGCCGCCGCACGGCTCCGGCGGAGCCGCCTGGAGCGCGTTTGCCATCCGGGGAGCGGATGGACAAATCACCCTCCGGCTTGTTGGATGGTTGCGGATTTACCGTTCGTTCCGGTCACTGGCGCATGTACGTCAGAAGCAGATCCGGCCCTGGCAGCGAGGGATCAATGGCCACCCGAAATATCGCCGACCTGATGGTCGAAACCCTCGAGCAGGCAGGCGTCGAACGCATCTATGGCGTGGTCGGCGACAGCCTGAACGGGCTCACCGAATCCTTGCGCCGCAGGGCGCGCATCCGCTGGGTGCATGTGCGACATGAGGAGGTCGCGGCCTTCGCCGCGTCGGGCGAATCCCAGATCACCGGGCAGCTCGCCGTGTGCGCCGGCTCGTGCGGGCCCGGCAATCTGCACCTGATCAACGGTCTGTTCGACGCCCAGCGCAGCCGCACGCCGGTGCTGGCGATCGCGGCGCAGATCCCCTCCCAGGAGATCGGCGGCGGCTATTTTCAGGAGACGCACCCGCAGGATCTGTTCCGCGAATGCAGCGTCTATTGCGAGCTGGTCTCCGACCCCCGGCAAATGCCTTATGTCATGGAAAACGCCGTCCGCGCCGCCATTGGCGAACGCGGCGTCGCCGTCGTGGTCATCCCCGGCGACGTCGCCCTGCAGGAGGCGCCAGCCCGGGCCGTGTCGCCGAAGGCCGGGCTGCTGCCGCCGGCGCCTGTCGTTGCCCCCGCCGCAGCGGAACTCGACCGGCTGGCGGGCCTGCTGAACGACGCAAAGCGGGTGACACTGTTCTGCGGGCGCGGCTGCGCCGGCGCCCATGCTGAACTGATGGCGCTGGCCGAAACGCTGAAGAGCCCCATCGTCCACGCGCTGGGCGGCAAGGAGCACGTGGAATACGACAATCCCTACGATGTCGGCATGACCGGGCTGATCGGCTTCGCCTCCGGTTATGAGGCGATGCAGAACTGCGACATGCTGCTGATGCTGGGGACGGATTTTCCCTACAAGCAGTTTCTGCCCGACGACGCGGTGATCGCCCAGGTGGACATCCGCCCGGCCAATCTCGGCCGCCGCTGCAAGCTCGATCTCGGCGTGGTCGGCGACGTGAAAGCGACGATCGCCGCCCTGCAGCCGCGCCTGGCGGTGAAGCAGGACCGCCAGCATCTGGACGACAGCCTCGCCCGTTATGCGAAATCCCGCGCCGGGCTCGACGCCCTGGCCGAAGGAACGCCGGGCCGCAAACCGATCCATCCGCAATATGTGGCGCGGCTGGTCAGCGAGCTGGCGGCGGAGGACGCGGCGTTCAGTTTCGACGTGGGTACGCCGACCATCTGGGCGGCGCGCTATCTGAAGATGAACGGCCGCCGGCGACTGCTCGGCTCGCTCGTGCACGGCTCCATGGCCAACGCCCTGCCCCAGGCCATCGGCGCCCAGGCGGCGCAGCCGGAACGCCAGGTGATTTCCCTCTCCGGCGACGGCGGCTTCACCATGCTGATGGGTGATCTGATCACGCTGGCCCAGGAGAAGCTTCCGGTCAAAGTCGTCATCTTCAACAATGGCGTGCTCGGTTTCGTCGCCATGGAGATGAAGGCGGCGGGCTTCGTCGAAACCGGCGTCGATCTGGAAAACCCGGACTTCGCGGCGATGGCCAGGGCCATGGGCATCATGGCGCTGCGCGTCGAAGACCCCGGCGACCTGCCCGACGCCCTGGCCAAAGTTCTCGCCCATGATGGCCCGGCGTTGCTGGACGTGGTGACGGCGAAGCAGGAGCTGTCGATTCCGCCGACCATCGCGCTTGAGCAGGCAAAAGGCTTTGGCCTGTGGATGCTGCGCGCGGTGATGAGCGGGCGCGGCGATGAGGTGGTTGATCTGGTCAAAACCAATCTGCTCGGGCGCTGAAGCCTGACGCGCGCGCTCCGGGCGGGCGCGATAACCCGCCCGGAGCAGCTGTCAGTCCGCCTTTCGTCAGGCCGCTCCGGCGCGCGGCTGACGCCCGGCCGCGCCGAACAGGGCGTAGAGCGTCGGCAGCGCCAGCAGGGTCAGCAGGGTGGCGCTGACCAGGCCGCCGATCACCACGGTGGCCAGCGGCTTCTGCACCTCGGCCCCCGCGCCTGTCGCCAGCGCCATGGGCAGAAAGCCCAGCGAGGCGACCAGCGCCGTCATCACCACCGGCCGGAAGCGGGTGAGCGCCCCCTCCCACACCGCCTCGCGTACGGAGGCGCCCTCCCCCGCGAGCTGGCGGATGCGGCCGATCATCACCAGACCGTTCAGCACCGCCACGCCCGACAGGGCGATGAAGCCCACGGCGGCGGACACCGAGAACGGCATGCCGCGCAGCCACAGGGCGATGACGCCGCCCGTGAGCGCGAAGGGCACGGCGCTGAACACCAGCAGGGCGTCGCGCGTCGAACCAAGCGCCTGGAACAGCAGGATGAAGATCAGCAGGAAGCAGGCCGGCGTGACAATCATCAGCCGCTGGCGGGCCGCGGCCAGGTTCTCGAACTGGCCGCCCCAGGCCAGCCACGCGCCGGGGGGCAGGACGACATGGGCGTCGATCGCCCGGCGAGCGTCGTCCACCACCGAGGCGATGTCGCGACCGCGCACATTGGCGGTGACGACGATGCGGCGCTTGCCGTTCTCGCGACTGATCTGGTTGGGTCCTTCCTCAACGGAGATCCGCGCCACCTGACGTAGCGGCACGGAGCGCAATCCGGTTGGAGCGCCGGCGGCGCCCGTTGGCGGGCCGGCCGGCAAGGCCACCGGCAGGTTTTTCAACGTCTCCAGATCGGCGCGCAGGGCGTCGTCGAGCCGGATGACGATGTCGAAGCGCCGGTCACCCTCGAAAATCTGGCCCACGTGCTGGCCGCCGATCGCCGCGCCGATCACATCCTGCACCGCCGCGAGGCTCAGGCCCAGCCGGCCGATTTCCTGCCGGTCGACGTCAATGTTGAGGAACGGCAGACCGGAAATCTGCTCGACCTTCACATCGACCGCGCCCGGCGTCGCCCGCAGTTGCGCCGCGACCGCTTCCGCCGCCGGCGCAAGGCGGGCGAAATCATCGCCGAACACCTTCACCGCCAGATCGCCGCGCGTGCCCGCCAGCAACTCGTTGAACCGCATCTGGATCGGCTGGGTGAACTCCAGATTGTTGCCGGGCGCTGTCTCAGCCGCGGCGCGGATTTTGGCGATCAGTCCCTCCTTGCCCAGTTCCGGATCCGGCCATTCCGCTTCCGGCTTCAGCATGATGAAGGTGTCGGAGACGTTCACCGGCATGGGGTCGGAGGCGACCTCCGCCGTGCCGGTCTTGGAAAACACCAGCGCCACCTCCGGCAGCGCGCTGATCTTGCGCTCCACCGACAGCTGCATCGCCAGCGACTGGCTGAGCGAGGTGGAGGGGATGCGCATGGCGTGCATGGCGAGGTTCTTCTCATCCAGCTGGGGGATGAACTCCTGGCCAAGGCGCAGGAACAGCCCGCCGGCCGCCGCCGCCAGCAGCACGCCGGCCAGCAGGGTGATGACCGGGCGGCGCATGCTGGCGCCCAGAACTGGCCGGTACAGCGCCTTCAGCCAGCGCACGGCCGCCACGTCCTTCTCCAGAACCCGCCCCGAGATGACGATGGCGATCATCGCGGGAACGAAGGTGAGCGACAGCACGAAGGCGCTGGCCAGCGCCATGATCACCGTCAGCGCCATGGGCGTGAACATGCGCCCCTCGACGCCGCTGAACGACAGCATGGGCACATAGACGAGGATGATGATCGCCTGCCCGTAAACCGTGGGCCGGATCATCTCCTCGGCCGACTGGCGCACCACGGCGAGGCGCTCCTCCAGCTCCAGCCCGCGGCCCAGTTCATGCTGGCGCAGGCCGAGCCGCCTCAGGGCGTTCTCGGTGATGATCACCGCGCCGTCGACGATCAGGCCAAAGTCCAGCGCGCCGAGGCTCATCAGATTGGCGCTGACGCCGGCGCGGACCATGCCGGTCATGGTCATCAGCATGGCGAGCGGAATCACCAGCGCCGTGATCACGGCGGCGCGGATATTGCCGAGCATCAGGAACAGCACGGCGATGACCAGCAGCGCCCCTTCCGTGAGGTTTTTGGCGACGGTGCGGATGGTGGCGTCCACCAAAGTGGTGCGATCCAGCACCGGCTTCACCTCCACACCCGGCGGCAGCAGCCTGGCGATCTCGCGCAATTTCCCGCCAGCGGCCGCGGCCACATCACGGCTGTTGCCGCCGATGAGCATCAGCGCCGTGCCAATCACCGCCTCACGGCCATTTTCCGAGGCGGCGCCCACCCGCAGCTCCTGCCCCGCGCCGACCGTCGCCACATCGCGGATGCGCACCGGCACGCCGGCGCGGGTGGTCACCACTACGGCGCCGATGTCATCAATGCTGGTCAAGCGGCCGCTGGAGCGCACCACATAGCCCTCGCCGCCCCGCTCCACATAGCCGGCGCCCCGGTTCTGGTTGCTGGCGGCGAGCGCCGCGGCGATATCGCTGAAGGACAGGCCAAGCCCCGCAAGGCGCGCCGGATCGGGCCGCACCTGGTATTGCCGGACATGGCCGCCGATGGAGTCAACGCCGGCGACGCCGGGCACGGCGCGCATCTGCGGCCGGATCACCCAGTCCTGCAGGGTCCGCAGCCAGGCGGCGCGGTCCAGGTCGCTGGCCAGCCGCTCGCCCTCGGGCGTGAGAAAGCTTCCATCCGCCTGCCAGCCAGGCTTGCCGTCGTTTTCCGGCCGGCCATCCGGCTCCTTCATGTGCAGCGTCCACATGAAGATTTCGCCGAGGCCGGTGGTGACAGGCCCCATCTGCACCTCGACGCCGGGCGGCAGGGAGCCGCGCGCCTCGCCGAGACGTTCATTGACCTGGGCGCGGGCGAAATACAGACCGGTGGCGTCGCTGAACACGGCGGTGATCTGGGCGAAGCCGTTGCGGGACAGGGAGCGGGTGCTGACGAGCCCGGGAATGCCGGACAGGACGGTTTCCAGGGGGAACGTCACCTGCCGCTCCACGTCCTCCGGCGACAGGGCCGGCGCGAGGGCGTTGATCTGCACCTGGTTGTTGGTGATGTCTGGCGTGGCGTCGATGGGCAGCTTCAACGCTGACCAGGCGCCGAAAGCGGCGACCAGCAGCGTCAGCAACGCCACCAGCCAGCGACGCCGGACGGAAAAGGCGAGGATGCGCGCGATCATGCGTGGTCTCCTCAGTGGGCGTGTTCGGCTTCGGCCTTGCCGAGCTCGGCCTTCAGCAGGAAGGCGTTTTCCGCGGCGACCCGCTCACCCGCCGCCAGCCCCGACGTGACGGCGACATGGACGCCGTCGTCGCGCCCCAGGGCGACATTCCTGATGCGGAAACCCTCCGGGGTCTGGACGAACACCGCCGGGCGGCCATTGATGGTCTGCGCGGCGGCGCGCGGGATGCGCAGCCCGACAGGCTCCTCGCCGATGGTCACGCGGGCGGTGACGAAGGCGCCGGGACGCCAGCGCAGCCCTTCGTTGTCGAGTTCGGCGATGACGCGGGCGGAGCGGGTGTCGGGGGTCAGCATGGGGCTGACAAAGATCACCCGCCCCATGCTCGCCGCGCCGTCCTGGGCGGCGACACGCACCTGTTGTCCTTCATGAATGCGGGACAGCTCATCGGCCGGGATCGCCAGGTCGATCCAGACCTTCGACAGGTCGGCGATGACGTACAGCTCCTTCTCCTGCCCCTCGCCGCCCACTGGCGCCCCCAGGTCAACGCGCCGCTCAACCACCCGGCCGCTGATCGGCGAGCGTAATGGATAGCGCTGGAATGACCGGGGCGCGCCAGGGCCGGCGTTGCGCGAGGCCGCCACATCGTCTGGCGCCAGGCCCAGCGCCGACAGCTTCTGGACCGCCAGTTCGACGCGCAGCTCCACCTCCCGCAAGGCATTGCGGGCGCGCAGATATTGCTGCTCGGCGGACACGCGCCGGCTCCACAATTCCTGCTCACGGGCGAACAGGGTCTTTTGCAACTCCAGATTGGTCAGCGCGGCGAAATATTCGCTGCGCGCCTCGGCCACCTCACGACTGTCGAGTTCGGCGACGATTTCGCCTTTTTCCACGGCGTCGCCCAGCCGCCTGTTCAGCACGGCAACCGTGCCGACGACCCGGGCGGCGATGCGGGCGATGCGGTCGCTGTCGGGCGCGATGACGCCTGGCGCGGTCAGCGCCATGGTCAGGACGCCCGGGCCGGCGGCGACGACCTCTACGCCGTGCGCGGCCGCCTGCGCCGGCGACATGTGCACCAGTCCCTCGTCATCATGGTCGTGGCCGGCGGCCTGGCCGCCCGCTGCTGCGCCCTTGCCCGCTCCCTGCGCCGGGGGCGAGACCTGGTCATGGCCAGGGTTCGCCCAGGCCTCGGCGGCAGGCCAGGCCGGGGCGGCGCGCCATGGCGGGGGCAGGACGCGGGGGAGCGTGAGCGCAAGCGCGCCGGCCGCAAGCACGGCGCCTGACGCAAACAAAATTCGGCGGTTCATCCGGAAATTCCTGACGGCCAGCGGCAAGCGCGGCCTCAGGCAAGCTCCAAACTGGATCAGAAACTTGCCTTAACTGACTGATATGACGCGATTTAACGCCAACACGCATCCGCATCGCCGGACGTATCCGGGGAGCGCGCGACATAGGCAACGCGCGACAGCGCAGGCGCCCGCTCACTCCCGGGGCGCACGCGACGGTCTGTTCAGGAATTCAGGCGCGGGGTGGGCGCAGCGGCGGAGCCGGGCCACGCGGCGGCGGGCCGTCGCTATCGCCGACGCGCCAGGTGAGATGCCGCATGGCGATCGGGGCCACGCTGCGACATGACTGGGCCGGCGTCACATGGCTATGACAGCAATGGTGCGCCCCATGCAGGTCAGGGCTGTTGACGTCGGGGCCGACGTGATCATGACCGGCATGGATGACGTCAGGGCGTCCCAACCCATCGCTGGCCATCTCAAGCAGCGCGCCCGGGGCAACGCTTCCGTCATAGCCGTCGAGCGCGGCGGCGGGCGTCACCATGAGCGCCAGGCAGACAAGGCCAACCAGGGTGAGGACCGCTCCCCGCCCAGCCATTGCCGCCGCCTTCAGGACGTTTTCCGCCAAGGCCCGCAGCGCAAGGGCGCCAAAGCGGAGCAAAAGCGCATGAACAGTCTCCGGCGCCCCACACCGGGAACGCGCCGCAGCGCCACGCAAGGGCGTGGCCCGGCTCCTCAGGCCAACTGTTGCCAACGTCATCACGTCGCCAATATGCCTGATCCAGGACGGGAAATAAAACCTGAACGGCGGCCTCCGCCCCGCGACATGGCGCTGCATTCAGCCAGCGCCATGGGCGGAATGCGCCGTTACACGCCGCGCCAGACGGGAAACGCCGCCGCCCCCGCCGCCCCCGCCGTCCCCGCCTCCCTCCTGCCGCCCCGGCGAAACCTGTCGCGGCTGGCGCAGCCAATTTTCACCCGAATCCCACGCCACATTGCTCGCGCGCCAGATTGCGGGCATTCCGTCATGGGCGCGGCCGGCCGCCGGCGCGCCGTTGCGGCCTCTGGGGGGAACGATCATGACGACGCTGCTGGTCATCGCTTTTCTCGGCGGCGTGCTGACGATCATCAGCCCCTGCATCCTGCCGATTCTGCCCTTTGTGTTCGCCCGCGCCGGGCAGCCGTTCCTGCGCAGCACATTGCCCATGCTCGCCGGCATGGTCATCACCTTCGCCATGGTCGCGTCCCTGGCGGCGATCGGCGGCGGCTGGGCCGTGCGGGCCAATGAATATGGCCGCGTCATCGCCATGGCGCTGCTGGCGGTCTTTGGCCTCAGCCTGCTGTCGCCGCGCCTCGCCGCCCTCGCGGCGCGCCCGGTGGTGCGGCTGGGCGAGCGCCTGCTCAACAGGTCTGGAGCTGGCGGCGGATCAGGCGTCGCCGCTTCCCTGGCGCTGGGCGTCGCCACCGGGCTGCTCTGGGCTCCATGCGCCGGGCCGATCCTTGGCCTGCTGCTGACAGGGGCGGCGCTCAACGGCGCCAACGCCGGCACGACCTTGCTGCTGCTGGCCTACGCGGCCGGGGCGGCGACCTCCATCGCCCTCGCCCTGCTGGCCGGGGGCCGGATTTTCGGGCGGCTGAAGCGCGCGCCGGCGATTGGCGAACGGGTCCGGCAGGGGCTGGGCGTCGCGGTGCTGGCGGGCGTCGCCGCCATCGCCCTTGGCCTCGACACGGGCCTGCTGTCGCGCCTCTCCTACACCAGCACGGCCACGCTGGAGCAGGCGGTGGTGGACCGCTTTCGCCCCAGGCCACCGGACAGCGTGGTGCGCACCATCTACCCGGACAAAAACACCGGCACAGCCGCCCCCACCCCCGCGCCCGGCGCCGCGCAACCGTTCAGGAGCGCCCTGCCCGACCTCGGCCCGGCTCCCGCCATTGCCGGCGCCACCGACTGGCTGAACGCGCCGCCGCTGACCAGCGCGCAGCTGCGCGGCAAGGTGGTGCTGGTGGATTTCTGGACCTATTCCTGCATCAACTGCATTCGCACCATGCCCTATCTCCGGGCGTGGGCGGCGAAATACCGGGATCAGGGCCTGGTGATTATCGGCGTGCACACACCGGAATTCGCCTTTGAGAAGAACCTTGCCAACGTCCGCAAGGCCATCAGCGATTTCGGCGTCGTCTATCCGGTGGCGGTGGACAATGACTACGCCATCTGGCGGGCGTTCTCGAACGAATACTGGCCGGCGCATTACCTGATCGACGCCAGCGGCCGCATCCGTTACCGGCATTTTGGCGAAGGCCAGTACGCCGAAACCGAGCAGGCCATCCAGGACCTGCTGCGCGAGGCCGGCGCCAGCGGCGTCGTCATGGACGGCGCGCCGGTCGTGGCCACGGGCGCGGGCGCCGAGGCGGCGCCGGATGTCGGCAATCTGCGCTCCCAGGAGACCTATCTGGGCTACAAACGGGCGGAGAACTTTGCCCCGGCCGGCGGCATTACCGCCGACGCCTCGCGCGTTTACGAGGCGCCGCAACCGCAAACCAACCAGTGGGGGCTGGCCGGCGCATGGACCGTTGGAGCCGAACACGCCCGGCTCGACGCCAGCGGCGGCGCCATTCGCTACCGCTTCAGCGCCCGCGACCTGCATCTGGTTCTGGGGCCTGGTCCGGCCGGCAAACCGGTGCGTTTCATAGTGACCATCGACGGCAAGGCGCCTGGCGACAGTCATGGCGTCGACATCGACGCGGCCGGCGCCGGAACGGTGACGGAAAACCGGCTTTACCAGCTGGTGCGCCAGAAGGGTCCGGTGACGCCGCATACCTTCGAAATCCGCTTTCTCGACCCCGGCGTGGAAGCCTACGCCTTCACCTTTGGCTAAAACTGGCGCTTGCGGCCAAAGCTGGCGCCTGGCCGCCTTATCGGCGCCAGGCGTCGAGCACGTCGGCGATCCGGCAGACCTCAAGTTGTTCGGAAAACCGCCGGGCGAACATTTTCAGCATGGCGTCGTGCGTTTCATCAGAAAAGCTGCAGACGCCATCCGCCAGGAGGACGACCCGGTAGCCCCGGTCGATGGCGCCGATCACCGTCGCCATGACGCAGATATCGGTCTCGCCGCCAGAGATAATCAGCGTATCGCCGCCGCTGTCGCGCAACAGCGCGTCCAGCCCGCCTTCCGGCCACGGCGAATAGACGTGCTTGTCCACCACCCGGGCTGGCGGAACAAAACGGCGCAGCGCCGGCGCCAGGTCGATGGCTTCGGCGCCAACTTCCGCCAGGGTGACGGCCGCCCAGCGCTGATAATAGCGCGCCCAGGCGCCGCGCCCCTCGCCCGGCTTCGATGCGGGGATGAAACGGGTGAAAACGGTCTGCTCCGGGCGGTGGGCGCACAATTCCTCAAGTCCCGGCAGGATGCGTTCGAACCAGGTCAGCGCCCAGGGATAGCCCTCGCTGAACAGGGTCTGCATGTCGACGCAGATATGCAGGCTGTCTGGCGCCAGGGGGCCAAATTTCAGACCGGTCCGCTCCACGCCGTGCTCCCTTGCATCCTTGCCCTTCCAGTTGGGGAATGTCCGGAGAGGCGGGAGGTTCCGGACGGAACCGGGCCCGGGCCGGTGCGTTGGACATGGGGCGGCCCGCCGGAGAATGCGCCGGCGGGCGGTATGAGACGAACGCGAACCAGGCTGGAAAGGCGCGTGATCCGGCGTTATCGCGTTTGCGGCCGGGTTGCGTCCATGGGGGGCGTTGATGCGTAAACTTGACCTGCGGTCTGGCGATCCGGTGTGGCTGGCCGACGCGCCGCCGCGGCCGGCCTGCAGGCGGTTGCGGCGCGACATGAAAACGGAAGTGCTTGTCGTCGGCATGGGTATTTCCGGGGCGATGGTGGCCGAGGCATTGACGGAGGCCGGCCACGAGGTGGCGATGATCGACCGGCGCGGGCCCATGCTGGGGTCGACGCCGGCCACCACCGCGCTGATCCAGTTCGAGATCGATACGCCGCTGACCAAGCTGACCCGGATGATCGGCCGGGAAAAAGCCGTGCGCGCCTGGCGTCGCGCCCGCCTCGCCGTGGGCAATCTGCGCGACCATATCGGCGCGCTCGGGCTGGCCTGCCGCATGCAGCCGCGTCAGACGCTGTATCTCGCTGGCAACACGATGAGCGGGCGCGCCCTGCGCGCCGAAGCGGAGGCGCGCGCCGCCGCCGGCCTGCCGGCCCACTACCTCACCAAATCGGCGTTGCAGGCGGGCTTTGGCATGGCGCGCGCCGGGGCCATTCTCTCGACAGGCAATCTGGCGCTTGATCCGCTGCGGCTGACCAATGGGCTGCTGCGCACGGCGCGACGGCGCGGCGCCCGCTTCTTCGCCCCGGAGCAGATGAACGCCGCCGCCAGCCACCGCGACCGCGTCGAGGTGGCGCTGGCGTCCGGCCGCACGATCACGGCGAAACACGTGGTTATCGCCACAGGCTACGAACTGCCGGACATGGCGCCGAAGGACCGGCATCGCATCATCTCCACCTGGGCCATCGCCACGCGGCCACAACCCAGGAGCGCGCTGTGGCCAGGCGAGGCGCTGATCTGGGAAGCGTCGGACCCTTATCTGTACCTGCGCACCACCAGCGACGGACGCGTCATCTGTGGCGGCGAGGACGCGGATTTCGCCGACGAAGCGCGACGCGACGCGCTGACCGGCGAAAAAACCCGCCGGATCAGCGAGAAACTGGCGAAGCTGCTGCCGGATATTGATCCGACGCCGGAATTTTGCTGGGCCGGCAGCTTTGGCGACACCACCACCGGCCTGCCGCTCATCGGCCCGCTGCCGGGAACGCCGCGGATTTTCTCGCTGATGGGTTATGGCGGCAACGGCGTCACCTTCTCGCGCATCGGCGCGGAGCTTGTCCGCGCCGCCCTGGCCGGCGGCGAAGACGCCGATGCGGACATTTTCGCCCATTAGCCAGGCGGAGGTTCACACGGCGCGGCGCCAGCATAAGGTAAGGCCCGGAGCGGGCGCCCTGCCCGTTCCCTTCAGAACCCGCAAGGACCACAACCATGGCGACGATCCGGCTGCTCACCGTCGAAGAAGCTGACGGCATTCCCGAAGCGCGGGCGGTGCTGGACGATATCCGCGCCGTGCGCCAGTCGCCGTTCATCAACAATTTCTGGCTGGCGCTGGCCAACAATCCGCCGTTGCTGGCGCGGATCTGGGGCGACGTCAAACAGATCATGACCCAGCCTGGCGCCATCGATCCGCTGACGCGGGAGATGATCTATATCGCCGTCTCCACCGCCAACAATTGCGCCTATTGCGTCCACTCCCACACCGCCGCCGCCAAGGCGAAGGGGATGACCGACGCCCAGCACACCGAGCTGCTGGCGATCATTGGCCTCGCCTCCCAGACCAACGCCTTGGCCAACGGCCTGCAGATTCCGGTCGATGCGGCGTTTCAGGCGTAGGCTGGCGATGTTGCGGGCATCCACGCCCCGCCCCATTGAACCGGGCGCCGATTGCCCCCGACGTCGTTGCGTGGATGGCCGGGCCAGGTCCGGCCATGGCGGACGGGGCGCCGGCGGGGCCGCGCCCGTTTCCCGCGGGCGCCCGGCCGGAACGGGTCCTGCCTTGCCGCCCGTTCTTGCCTCGCCGGTCGCTCTTGCCTTGCCAGACGCTCTTGCCTTGCCAGCCCGCTGCCCTTCGCGGCGGCCCGCTCTTGCCCTGGCGAACGCGCTGCCCTATCCGGCGCAGGTCAGCCGATTTCAGGAAGCGCCACGTGCCAGACGCCAATCCGCCAGCAATGGAACTGTCTGAAGCCCCGCCCATGCTGGCGGTGCGCGGCGTGTCGCGCCGCTTCGGCGACAAACAGGCGCTGGACGCGGTCTCCCTGACGCTGGCCCCCGGCGAGATTATCTGCCTGGTCGGCCAGTCGGGCTGCGGCAAGTCCTCGTTGCTGCGCCTGATCGCCGGCGTCGATGCGCCGGACGCCGGCTCGATCGTGCTGAATGGCGCGGAGATCGCCGGCCCTGGCGGCTTTGTCGAGCCGGAAGAGCGCCAGATCGGCTTCATGTTCCAGGATTACGCGCTGTTTCCGCATCTGACGGTGGCGGACAACGTCGGTTTTGGTCTGCGGCGGCTGCCAAAGGCCGAAGCCCGGCGGCGCACGGCGGAGGTGATGGCGCGCATCGGCGTCGCCGGCATGGCCGGGCGGTATCCGCACACGCTGTCCGGCGGCGAGCAGCAGCGCGTCGCCCTGGCGCGGGCGCTGGCCCCGCAGCCGGTGCTGCTGCTGATGGACGAGCCGTTCTCCAACCTGGACCGGGGCCTGAGCGACCAGGTGCGGGCCGAAACCCTGGCGATCCTGCGCGATCTTGGAACCGCCGCCATCATCGTCACCCATGATCCCGAAGAGGCGCTGGCGGCCGGCGACCGGGTGGCGCTGATGCAGGATGGGCGGGTGGCGCAAACCGGAACCGGCCGCGACATCCATGACCGGCCCTGCTCGCTCTACGTCGCCGAGTTCTTCCGGCCCTGCAACAGGCTGGCGGGCCAGGCGCGCGGCGGCCAGGTGGCGACGCCGCTGGGCGTCTTCCCCACCACGCTGGCTGACGGCCAGAACGCTATCGTCTGCATCCGCCGTCATGCGCTCCAGGTCGCGGCGCCAGGGACGGGCGCGGCGGCGCAGGTCACCGGCAGCGTGTTCCTCGGCGACGTGGAGGAGCTGACCCTGCGGGTCGCCGGCGTCAGCGAACCCCAGGTCATGCGGGTGATGGGCCATGCGCCGGCGCGCCCGGGCGACACGCTGCACGTCGCCGCATCGCCGGACGGGGTGATGGTCTTCCCCGTCATTTGATCATGGTGGAATAGATATGCATTGAAAGCAGCGCCGTCATGTGTTTCAGGAAAGCCAGCGATCAATATCCCCGCAACGGGATGTCCTTCGTCAGTTTTGAATGATTCTACATTTGAAGCTGACGGGCTTTTTACTGAAAACGCTCGGGAAGACGGCAACATGAAGAAGAATGTTTCGATCCGCTCCGCCTTGCTGGGCGGCGTCATGCTGCTGGGCGGCGGCGCTGGCGCCATGGCCGCCGAGGTCAACATCTACACCACCCGCGAGCCGGGTCTGATCAAACCGCTGCTGGAGGCCTTCACCGCTTCCACCGGCGTCAGAGTCAACACCGTCTTCCTGAAGGACGGGCTGGCCGAGCGCGTGGCGTCCGAAGGCGCCAGTTCGCCGGCCGACATCCTGATGACCGTTGACGCCGGCCGCCTCGCCGATCTGGTGCAGAAAGGCCTGACGCAGCCGGTGAAATCGGCGGTGCTGGACGCCGCCGTGCCCGCCGCCCTTCGCGACCCGGACAACAACTGGTTCGCCTTCTCGGCGCGCGGCCGCGTGCTCTATGCGGCGAAGGATCTCGACCTGAAGGCCATCCGCTACGAGGATCTGGCCGACCCGAAATGGAAGGGCAAGATCTGCATCCGCTCCGGCCAGCATCCCTACAATACGGCGCTGTTCGCCGCTTACATGGCGCACCACGGGCCGGAGGCGACGAAAACCTGGTTGACCGGCCTGCGCAACAATCTGGCGCGCAAGGCGGGCGGCGGCGATCGCGAGGTGGCCAAGGACATTCTTGGCGGCGTCTGCGACATCGGGATCGGCAATTCCTATTATGTCGGCCTGATGCGCTCCGGCAAGGGCGGGCCGGACCAGAAGACCTGGGGCGAGGCCATCAAGGTGATCCTGCCGACCTTTGAGAACGGCGGCACGCAGGTAAACGTCAGCGGCGCGGCCCTCGCCAGACACGCGCCGAACAAGGAAGCCGCCATCCGGTTGATGGAATATCTGGTTTCCGACGACGCCCAGAAAATCTACGCCGAGGCCAATTTCGAATACCCGGTGAAGGCGGGCGCGAAGCTCGACCCGATCGTCGCCACCTTCGGCGAGCTGAAGATCGACCCCATCCCGCTCACCGAGGTGGTCAAACGCCGCAAGCAGGCGAGCCAGATGGCCGAGGAAATCGGCTTCGACAAGTAATCCGGCGCCTGGACCAGAAGGACGCGACGACGGCCGCGGCCGCATTTAGCCATGACAGACGTTCTCACCCGCGCCGCGCCAACGGCGCCCGCCAGCCGGGCGCGCCTGCGTAGCCCCATGGCCCTGCGACTGCGGCGCGCCGTTGGGGCGCCGGGGCGCATCTGGGTTCTGGGCGCGACGCTCACCGCGCTGCTGGTCGCCATTCCGGCGCTGGCGCTGGTCCGGGAGGCGGCGCGGGATTCGGCCGGCCTGTGGCCGCACCTGCTGGCGCATGTCATTCCCGACGCGGCGCTGCAAACCGCCATTCTGCTCGCCGGCGTCGGCGTCATGGTCACCGTGCTTGGCTGCGTCACCGCCTGGCTGGTCGCCGCGCATGAATTTCCAGGACGGCGCATCTTTGAGTGGGCGCTGTTGCTGCCGCTGGCGACGCCGACCTATATCGTCGCCTACGCCTATCTCGACCTGCTGCATCCGCTCGGCGCCGTGCAGGGAAGCATCCGCTGGTTGCTGGGCTACGCCAGCCCGCGCGACTTCCGCCTGCCGGATATCCGCTCGATGACCGGCTGCATCATCCTGCTCGGCTTCGTGCTGTATCCTTACGTCTATCTGACGACCCGGGCGATGTTCCTGACCCAGGCGGCCAATCTGGTCGAGGCGTCGCGCACCCTGGGGACGCGGCGCGGCCAGGTGTTCTGGCGGGTGGCGTTGCCGCTGGCCCGCCCGGCCATCGCCGTGGGCGTCAGCCTCGCGTTGATGGAGACGCTGAACGACATCGGCGCCTCGGAGTTTCTCGGCGTCAACACGCTGACCATTTCCATCTACACCACCTGGGTCACCCGCTCGGATCTGGCCGGTGCGGCGCAGATCGCCCTGGTGATGCTGGCCTTCGTGCTGGCGCTGGTGGTGGCGGAGCGTCATGCGCGGCGACGCCAGCGCTACTGGACCAGCCCACAGCGCGCCCGCAGCCTGATCCCGAACCGGCTGGGGACCGGCGCCGGCTTCTGCGCCGCCGCCTTCTGCGCCCTGCCGGTCATCGCCGGCTTTCTGGCGCCGGCCAGCTATCTGGCCGCAGAAGCATGGAAGCGCTTCCGTTTCGCCGGCCTGTCGGCGAACATTCTCACCGAGACCGTAACGACGGTGGCGCTCGCCGTTGTCGCCACGCTGGTCACCCTCGCGCTGGGGCTTGTGGTGGCTTCAGCGGCCCGGGCCGCGCCCGGGCGCCTCACGGCGCTGCTGCAACGCCTGTCCACCATCGGCTACGCCATGCCAGGCACGGTGGTCGCCATTGGCGTGCTGGTTCCGCTGGCGGCGCTAGACCGCTGGGTCGACCAGACGGCGCAGGCCTGGCTCGGCGTCGCCACCGGGCTGGCGCTGATCGGCTCGGGCGCGGCGCTGTGCTACGCCTATACGGTGCGGTTTCTCGCCATCCCGACCGGCTCGGTCGACGCCGGTTACAGCCGCATTCCCCGCTCGCTGGATCACGCCGCCCGCAGCCTGGGCGAAAACGTCACCGGGGTGTTCCGGCGCGTGCACCTGCCGCTGTCGGCGAGCGCCCTCGCCTCCGCCGGCCTGCTGGTGTTCGTGGACTGCATGAAGGAACTGCCGGCGACGCTGCTGCTGCGGCCGCTGAACATGGAGACGCTGGCCACGCACCTCTATGGCGAAGCGGCGCGCGGCTCCTATGAGGACGCCGCCCTCGCCGCCTTGCTCATCGTGCTGGTCGGCATGGCGCCGGTGATCGTGCTGGCGCGCATTGGCCGGCGCCAGCCCGGGTAGGTTTGCTCAGGCTTCGCCGAAGCCGGCCTTCGGATCCTGCCCTGGCTGTTGCTGGTTTGGCTGTTGCGGCTTTGGCTGTTGTTCTTGCACGGCGCCCAGGTGCGCGGCGCCCCGCTTGCGCGCCAGCATCTCCTGGCGCTGGCGCTCGGCCAGGGCCGTCCGGCGGGCGTCGTCCAGTTCATCATGGCAGGCGGCGCAGCTGACGCCTTCCACATATTGCGGCGCGGCGCGATCGGCGGCCGACAGGGGCCGGCGGCAGGCGTGACACAGGGTGTAGTCGCCGGGGACCAGGCCATGGCGCACGGTGACGCGCTGGTCGAAGACGAAGCAGTCGCCCTCCCAGAGGCTGTCGGCCTCCGGCACGGTTTCCAGATATTTCAGGACGCCGCCCCTGAGGTGGAAAACCTGCTCCACGCCTTCGGCCTTGAGGAAGGCCGTGGCCTTTTCGCAGCGGATGCCGCCGGTGCAGTACATCGCCACTTTTGGCTGTTTGCCGTCGCCCAGCAGACGTTGACGCTCGGCGCGGAACCATTCGGGGAATTCGCGAAACGTCCGGGTTTTCGGGTCGATGGCGCCGCGGAAGGCCCCCACCGCCACCTCGTAATCATTGCGGGTGTCGATCACGATGGTCTCCGGGTCGGCGATCAGCGCGTTCCAGTCCCGCGGCTCCACATAGGCGCCGACGTCCTCAAGCGGGTCAATGTCCGGCTGGCCCATGGTGACGATCTCGGCCTTGAGCCGCACCTTCATGCGCCAGAACGGCATGGCCCCGGCGCGTGCATATTTGACCTCCAGCCCGGCGCAGCCTGGCAGGGCGCGCACGTGGTCGATGACCTGGGCAATGGCGGCGTCGGAGCCGGCGATGGTGCCGTTGATCCCCTCGCGCGCCAGCAGCAGCGTGCCCTTGACGCCAAGGCCGCAGCACAGGCGCGCCAGCGGCTCGCGCAGCGCCGCGTGATCGGCGAAGCGGGTGAAATGATACAGCGCCGCGACACGGACGGGCGCCTGCTCAGCATGCTGCGTGGCGGAGCCTGTCCCGGTCATGCGCCAAAGAATTCCTGATAGAGTTCGGGTTTGAAGCCGACGATGATGCGCCCGTCATGAACCAGCACCGGGCGCCTGATCATCGACGGCTGGGCCAGCATCAGGGCGATGGCCCGGTCGGCGTCGATGTCGGCGCGGTCGCTTTCCGGCAGCTTGCGAAAGGTCGCGCCCGCCCGGTTCAGCAGCTTTTCCCAGCCGACCTGCTGCGCCCAGCCGCTCAGGGCCGCCGCGTCAACGCCGGCGGTCTTGTAGTCATGAAAGGCGTAAGCGACGCCGTGGGCGTCGAGCCAGGCCCGCGCCTTCTTCATGGTGTCGCAATTGCGGATGCCATAAATGGTCGTGGCGGTCACGCCTGTCTCCTGCAGGAATACGCTTTGACAAGAATACGCTTGGAGCGCGCGCTGCTGCATACACCGGGCGGCGCCTGAAAACCACATGAAGGCGACATGAGCGCATATCGTACGGACGCAGTGGTCATCGGTGGCGGCGTGGTTGGCCTGGCCATCGCCCGCCGGCTGGCGCGAACCGGCCATGAAACCATCGTGCTCGAACGCCACGCGGGCATCGGCCGCGAGACGTCATCGCGCAATTCCGGCGTGCTGCACGCGGGGATCTATTACCACCCCGGTTCGCTGAAGGCGCAGTTCTGCGCGCCGGGCCGGGCAATGCTCGCCCGCTATTGCGCCGACGCTGGCGTGGAGACGCGGTTTTGCGGCAAATTGCTGGTGGCCAATACCGGAAGTGAAGCCGCCGCCCTGCCGGCGCTGCTGGCGCGGGCCAGAGCCAACGGCGTGCGCGACATCGCCCTGCTCGACGCCGCGGCGGCGCGCCGGCTGGAGCCGGAGGTCGCCTGCGTCGCGGCGCTCCTGTGCGGCGACACCGGCATCGTCGACGCCCATGGGCTGGCGCAGGCGCTGGCTGGCGATCTGGCCGCCGCTGGCGGGGCCATCGCCCTCGCCACGGAAGCAACCGGGATTGCCCGTGACGGGGGCGACCTGCGGGTCAAGACCCGGGACGCCGGGGGCGCGGAGACGGAGCTGGTCGCGCCCATCGTCATCAACGCCGCCGGCCATGGCGCGCCAGCGCTGGCGCGGCGCACGGCCGGGCTCGCGGCGGAACACCAGCCCCGGCAATGGTTCGCCAGGGGCAATTATTTCGCCTTCACCGGCCGCAATCCATTTTCGCGGCTGATCTACCCCACCGGCGCGGCGACCACCGGCGTCGCCGCCGGCCTTGGCGTGCACGCCACGCTGGATCTCGGCGGCCAGCTCCGCTTCGGGCCGGATGTGGAATGGGCGCCATCGGCGGGCGAGGCGCCGGTGGATCCGGCGCGGGCGACGCTGTTCGAGGCCGCCATCCGCGTCTGGTGGCCAGGGCTGCCGGAGGGCGCGCTGGCGCCGGCATGGGCCGGCGTGCGGCCCAAGCTGCACGGGCCTGGCGCGCCGGCGCCGGATTTCCGCATTGACGGCCCGGCCCAACATGGCGCGCCCGGCCTGGTGAACCTGTTCGGCATCGAGAGCCCTGGCCTCACCGCCTGCCTCGCCATCGCCGCCCACGTCGCGGCGTTGGCGAGCCGGTAGACGCTGGCCTGCCGGCGTTGTGCGCGGAAAAATATTCCGTCTGGTTGCCGGCTTCAGCCTTATGTGAAGCAACGAAGCGCCCTTGGCATGCGAATTTTGCGCATTCGACGGTATAGCGCCCTTGTCATGACGCCCTGCAATTGACGATGATCTGGAAACGGCAAGGGCGTTGCGCCGAAAAGCATGAAGCTGCGGCGCGCGCCTGGCAAAAAACCGGAGATACGACGATGGCGGCCAAATTTGAAGTCTACGTCGACAAGACGGGCGAATACCGTTTCCGGCTGAAAGCGGCCAATGGACAAAACATCCTCGCCAGCGAAGGCTACAAACAGCGCGCCAGCGCCATCAACGGCATCCAGTCCGTGCAGACCAACGCGCCGGACGACAACCGCTATGAACGCAAGCAAACCGCCAGCGGCAAGCACATGTTCAACCTGAAAGCGGCCAACGGCCAGGTCATCGGCACCAGCGAAGCCTATGAAAGCGCCGCAAGCCGCGAGAAAGGCATCGAATCGGTCAAGAAAAACGCCCCGCTGGCCCCGGTGGTGGATCTGTAAGCGCTGCTCCGCGCAAGCGGCGTCGTTGCAAGGCGACGCCGCCCACCGCCGGGCAACGTGGACGGCCGCTCGCGCGGGCATGACGCGGCGGCATTGGCCCGTGTTGCGCGAAAAACCGCGCTCCCGAAGAAGAACGCAAAGAATAACGCGCGCTCCAATAACACACGCTCCAAGGCGCGCGCATTCTGTCAGGCCGCTGCGCGCTCCTGCAGCGCAGGGCTCTACCCGAGCAGGCCGCCGGTGAGCTTCCAGCGCTTGCCGTCAAACACCATCATCTGCATCTGCTTCAGCGGCGCGAAATCGGTGGGCGTGGTCTGGGCCTTGACGCCAGGGATCAGGGTGTCGAACTCCCAACCCGGCACATTGGCCGCCTGTTTCATCAGGTTCTCGCGGGTCAGTTCATCGCCGCAGGCTTTCAGCAGGCGGGTGGCGAAATCGGCGATGTAATAGCCGGTGGTGTAATTGAGATCGCCCTTGTTGGCGCCAGGCATGTATTTGTCCATGAACGCATTCCAGCGTTTCATGCCCGGATCGTTGTCCCAGGCCGGATCGGTGGGGTCCTTGGCGTAGGTCACCGAAATGACGCCCACGCTGTTGTCCAGCCCCGCCGGCTCCAGCACGCCGGCGACTGACGCGGCGATGCTCGACAGCAGATGGGTCGGCCGCCAGCCCATTTCCTTCAGCTTGCGGATGGTCTGGGCCGCGAACTTGGGCGAGGCGTAGGTGATCAGCGTCTCCACGCCCGCGGCTTTCAGCTTCAGGATCTGCGAATCCACATTGGTGTCGGTCAGCTCGTAGCTTTCAACCGTGAGCAGGCCGGCGGCGTCCTTGCCGAGCGCCTGGCGAATGCCGGCCTGGGCGTCCCGGCCCAGATCATCGTTGGCCATCAGCAGGCCGATTTTCCTACCCGGCTTCTGCTGCATGGCGTAGGTGGCGAGAATGCGCGCCTCGTTCAGATAATTCGGCAGCGCCGCCATGGTCCACGGGAAGTTCTTCGGATCGTTGAACTTGCTGATGCCGCTGGAAATCAGCAATTGCGGCACGCCCTTGCTGTTGAGATATTTGTGAATGGCGGCGTTGGGCGCGGTGCCGAGCGCGCCAACGATGGCGAACACCTCTTCCTGCTCCACCAGGCGGCGCGTCGCCTCCACGGTCTTGGGCGGCGAATAGCCGTCATCAAGGCTGATCAGATTGATCTTCCGGCCATTCACGCCGCCGTTGTCATTGACCATCCTGAAGTAAGCGGCCTCGGCCTTGCCAATATTGCCATAGGCCGACGCGGGACCGCTGTAGGGCATGGTCTGCCCCAGTTTGATCTCCGTCGCCGTGACGCCGGGACCCGACTTGCCGGCGGCGAAAGCCGATGGAATCGATGGCGCAAATGCGCCGGCGGCAAGGGCGAGCAGGCCGGTCTGGAACGAACGGCGGGTCGTGTTCATGATGCGCTCCGGTTTCCTCCGCCGGCGCATTGTCATGAGCGCGCCGGTCGTTGTCACGGCACGATAGTTGGTCGGAGCGCCGTGTAAACCCTTGCGGCGCCGGCCCACAGGTCTCTCCCCGTGGCCGGGCCGGATTCTGGCGGTTCGGCGTTTTGCTGTCCCGGTTGCCTTGCGCTGTTCAGATCCCCGCCGCCTGATCGTTGAACAGGGCGTCGATGATCCGCCCTTCCAGCGCGGCCAGTTCAGGGTCGCCCCGGTGGCGTGGACGCGGGCTGGCGACCGCCAGATCGGCGGCGATGGTTCCCTGATCGATGACGAGGATGCGGTCAGCCAGGGCAATGGCCTCGCCCACGTCATGGGTGACGAGGATGGCGGTGAAACCCTGCTCGCGCCACACCTTCTCGATCAGGCGCTGCATGTCGATGCGGGTCAGGGCGTCGAGGGCGCCCAGCGGCTCGTCCAGCGCCAGCAGGCGTGGACCGCTGGCGAGGGCGCGGGCCAGGGCGACGCGCTGCTTCTGGCCGCCGGACAGCACGGAGGGCCACTCCCCGCCCCGGTCGCCAAGGGCCACGGCCTCCAGGGCGCGGCTGGCGATGGCCTGGCGCTCCGCCTTCGGCAGATCGCGCCCGAGCCCCACCTCCACATTGCCGCGCACCCGTTCCCACGGCAGCAGGCGCGGCTCCTGGAACATGATGCGCACGCCGCTGGCGCCGGCGTCTTCCTCACCGCCGCTTGCGCCTGACAGGGCGATGTGACCGCCTGTCGGCTGGTCGAGGCCGACAATCAGGCGCAACAACGTGCTCTTGCCGCAACCGCTCTTGCCGACAATGGCGACGAACTGGCCGGCGGGAATATGCAGATCGACATGGCGCAGCACCTGTTTGTCGCCGAAGGCGCGGGCGAGGCCGCGCAGGGTGACGGACGCGCCGCCCTGCGGCCTGGCGGGTGCGCCAGCGCCAGCATGGGCAGGAGCAGCCGCTGCCTGACGCCGCGAGGTCGCGGTCTGAATGGCCATGGGAGTCCTCCTTATTTCCGGTATGCCGGGTGCCATTGCAGCGACAGGCGCTCCAGCAGCCGGGCGATGCTGTCGGCGGCCTTGCCGAGCAGCGCGTAGATGATGATCGACAGCATCACCACATCGACCAGCAGGAACTCGCGCGCCTGCATCGCCATGTGGCCGATGCCGGACTCGGCGGCGATGGTTTCAGCGACGATCAGCGTCAGCCACATGATGCCGAGCGCATAGCGCAGGCCAACGAAGATCGATGGCAGCGCCCCCGGCAGAATGACCCGCCAGAACAGCTCTCCCTGCTTCATGCCGTAGACGCGGCCCATCTCCACCAGCTGCGGGTCCACATTGCGGATGCCGTGCAGCGTGTTGATGTACATGGGGAAAAACACGCCCAGGGCCACCAGGAACAGCTTGGCGCCCTCATCAATGCCGAACCACAGGATGACCAGCGGGATCAGCGCCAGATGCGGCACGTTGCGCACCATTTGCAGGCTGGTGTCAGTGAGCTTTTCGCTCAGCCGGGACAGACCATTGGCGAGGCCGAGGGCCAGGCCAATGCCGCCGCCAACCACAAAGCCGGCCAGGGCGCGCAGGGTGCTGACGCCGATGCTCTCCGGCAACTGCCCCGAAGCCGTGAGCCGGATCGCCGCCGCGACGATCGCCGACGGCGCCGGCAGGACGTTGGGTTGCAGATAGCCGGCGCGGGCCAGGGCCTCCCAGATCAGGACGATGAGCGCCGGCACGACCCAGCCGATCAGGTTGCCGCTGGCGATGCGCCCGGTCAGGGCGGAGCGGGCGCGGGTGCGTTTCCCTGCGTGGGTCGGCTCGCCCGCTGCCGGAGCGAGGGCGGCTTCCGGTGGAAATGCGACGGCGCCGGCCGCCGTCGTCGCGGGTTTGAGGGTCGCGTCGCTCATGACGCCGCCGCCCGCAGATCCACCGGGCCCACGCCGGCGCTGGCGGCGAACTCGTTGGCCAGGCCCCGGCGCCAGGCAGCGCCGGGCCGCTGGATTCCAAGCTCCGGGAACAGCAGTTCGGCCACCCGGTACGATTCTTCGAGATGCGGATAGCCGGAGCCGATCACCGTATCGACGCCCAGCGCCTGGTATTCGCGCAGCCGCTCCGCCACGGTTCTGGCGTCGCCGACCAGAGCAGTGCCGGCGCCGCCGCGCACCAGACCAACGCCAGCCCACAGATTGGGCGATGCCTCCAGCCGGTCGCGCCGGCCCTGGTGCAGGTCAAGCATGCGGGTCTGGCCAACGGAATCGGTGACCGTGCGCAGCCGCTCCTGGGCGAAGGCGATCTGTTCGTCGCTGAGCTTGCTGATCAGCCGGTTCGCCGCCTCCCAGGCCTCCTCATTGGTTTCGCGCACGACGAAATGCAGGCGGATGCCGAAGCGGATGCTGCGACCGCGCCGCGCCGCAGCGGCGCGAACCCGGGCGATTTTCTCCGCCACCTGCGCCGGCGGTTCGCCCCATGTCAGATACAGTTCGGTCTGATCCGCCGCCAGTTCGATGCCAGCGTCAGACGATCCGCCGATATACAGGGGCGGATGCGGCTCCTGCACCGGCGGGAAATCAAGGCGGCTGTTCTCCACCCGGTAGTATTTGCCGGAGAAATTCACCGTCTCGCCGGCCACCAGACGCCGCCAGATGGTCAGGAATTCGGCGGCCTGTTCATAGCGTTCGTCGTGATTGAGGAAAATGCCGTCGCCGCCCAGCTCCAGCGGCACGCCGCCCACCACCACGTTCAGCAGCAGCCGGCCATTGCTCTGGCGGTCGAGCGCCGCCGTCTGCCGCGCGGCGAAGGACGGCGTGGTGACGCCAGGCCGCAGGGCGACGAGGAATTTCAGCCGCCCGGTCGCCTCGGCGAGACCGGCGGCGGTGATCCATGAATCGACGCAGTTCTGGCCGGTCGGCAGCAGCACGCCCTGGTAGCCGAGACGGTCCACGGCCTGGGCGACCTGACGGAAATAACCGAAATCCGACGGGCGCTGCTGTGTCTCGGAACCGAGATAGGAGCCATCGCCGTGGGTGGGAATGAACCAGAAGAAGTTCAGCGGATCAGCGCCGGACGGGAGGGCGACGGGAGAGATGACGGATGTGTCAGACATGGCTTTGCTCCGTTTTCACGCGCGCCGCTCAGCGGCCAGCCTTTTGCTGCGGCGGCGTCCAGACCGCTTCGCTGATGGTGATCTGTTTCGGGATCAGGCCCAGTTCGAAGAAAGCGTCCGCCACCTTCTGCTGCTGCTTCACCTCCACGTCGGTGAGTGGCCGTAGCGAATATTCCGCCCGGTCGATGGCGCGCCGGTTGCCTTCCGCATCGATGCCGGTGGCTTTCTGCGACGCCTCGGCGACGGCCTGACGGTTGGCGCCGGCCCAGTCGGTGATCTTGCCGATCTCCTCCAGCGCCGCCTGCAGCTGTTGCGGGTGTTTTTCAGCGAACTCCCGGTTGGCCAGATAGAAGGCGTTGGTCGGCGGCAGCTTTTCGAGGCCGGTCACCGGGCGACCGCCCTGCTTCAGCTCCACCAACGCAAAGAACGGGTCCCAGACGGCGAAGGCGTCGATGGAGCCGCGGGCGAAGGCGGCGACGCCATCGGATGGCGACAGGTACACCGGCTGGATGTCGCTGAATTTCAGGCCATTGGCGGCCAGCGCCTGCACGATCAGATTGTGGGCGCTGGAGCCCTTGGGGATGCCGACGCGCTTGCCCCGGAGGTCGGCGACGCTTTTGATGGGAGAGTCGTTTTTCACCAGGATGGCGTGCTTCGACGCCGGGCTGACCGCCGCGTAGACGACTTTGGCCCCGGCGGCCTGGGCGAACACCGGCGGCGTGTCGCCAACGGCGCCGAAATCAATGGCGCCGGCGCCCAGCGCCTCCAGCAGGGGCGGCCCGAACTGGAACTCGACCCATTTGACATTCTGGACCCCCAGCTCCTTCAGGCGCTTCTCGATGGCGCCGGACTGGCGGGCGACAATGGAGACGGAGGCTTTCTGGAAGCCGATGCGCACTTCATCGGGGGCCTTTTCGGCGGCATGAGCCACCCCAGACGCGGCAAGCGCGGTCGCGCCAAGCACGGCGGTGAGAAAGCGGCGTTTGCTCAACATGATGCTGTCTCCAGTCCGGCTCAGGAAAGGGCGGTGAAGCGCGCGCTGGCGGCGGGGACCGGCGCGATATGGCCGTTGACGACCGGCTGCGGCGCGGCGCGGTCTGGGTCGGCGAAGCTCGCGGCGCGACTGGCCAGAGCGGCGAGTTCGCCGGCGGCCTGCTCCAGCCGGGCGCGCACGTCCGGCGCGGTGAGCGCGCCATCGGTGAAGTCCGCGTCGGCGGCGTAGACGGCGGTGGGCACGCTGAGGGCGCTGAAGAAGCCGAACAGCGGCCGCAACTGGTGCTCCACAACCAGCGCGTGGCGGTGGCCGCCGCCAGTGGCGGCGAGCAGCACCGGCTTGCCGGCAAGGGCCGCCGGATCGATGAAGTCGATCAGGTGCTTGAGCAGGCCGATGAACGAGCCCTTGTAGACCGGCGTGCCGATGACCAGCGCGTCGGCGCCTTCGATAGCCTCCAGCACTTCCTGGCCGGCGAGCGGCAGCTTGCCGCGGCTGAAGGCGCCAACGCCAGGGCCGATGTCGACGAGATCATACAGCTCGGGATCGACCGCCTGGCGGCGGGCGACGGCGGCGATCGCCGCCTCCGCCAGCGCGCGGGTCTTTGAAGGACGATGGGTGTTGCCGCTGAATGCGACCAGTCGCAGAGCGCTCATCGGCGCGCCTCCCTTGCAGGCGCCGCCTGAGCCCGAAGGGGCTGGCGGCTGTTGATGACGCGCCTGGCCGCCCGTTCGGCGTCTCCTGGCGTCCGGAAGATCTGGCCGTCGAGCGGCAGGAAACGTGGCCCGGCCGCGTGAAAACGGAAGCGGGCGCCGTCAGCGGCGACGATGCCGGCGGCCGCGCCGCCAACCTCGATGATGAACGCCGCTGGCCCGGCGCCGGGACCGGCGATGGCGGCGCCGGAAGATGGGAATGAAACAGACATGAAGCCTCCCTGCGCCGGAGCGACCGACGCGGCGGGTCTGCAGGAATGGGAAGGAACAGGCGTGGGGCGTCTTCGCCCTCGCACGCCAGAATGCTGCTGCGGCCGGATCACCGTGCGCCCACGCGGGCCCGCCGGTAAGCGGCGGCGGAATCAGGCGGGGAAGAACGCCGTCAGCAACAACACATCGCCAGCGCGCGGCGACAGGGAGACTGCAGGGGCAGCGCGTGGCTACGGGAAGCAAAAATATGGCGCATGGAACTGCTCCAGCCTGATCCGCCTTCCCCCAACGAGGAAAAGCGGAGCTTTAGCGTTTGGTGACGCGGCGCAAGCTGCTGATGTCAAATGCCCGCGGATCGTTATGACCAACGCCATGAGAAAACGACGGCGTCGCCTGGTCAACCGCTATTGGCTCTGAGAGAACAGTTTGGAAAAATTGCACTTTTCATGCTGGCTGGCGGCAGGATTTTCTGCGCGCGGCGGCTTTGGGAAAATGCTGTTCCGGCGTCCGGGAGGCAGGAAGCCGTCAACGCCCGTCGCAGGCGAAGAACGGGCATCCCCCGCCTGGCGGCGTGAGAGCGATCACCCGCGCCGGACGAAGCGCATGACGGCGACGGCGGTGGCGAGGGTGACGCCTTCGGGGCTGCGCAGTTCGCCTTCCACCTGGGCGCCGCGTTCATCCCGCTGGGTTACGCGCGCCTCGGCGAAGATTTCGCCCGGGGACGCCGGTTTCAGGAAGCGGGTGTTGAGGTCGCGGGTCACGGCGGTAAGCCCCTCGGGCAGACTTTCAATCAGCGTGAAACCTGTGGCGGAATCCAGCATGGCGGCCAGCAGGCCGCCCTGCACCGTGCCGTGGCGATTGCAGAATTCCGGCCGCGCCACATAGACATAGGCGCCGCGCCCGGCTTCCGGATCGTAGGAGATGACGCGACGACCCAGCAACTGCGCCGCCGGCGGATTTGCCCGCGGCCTGGCGCCCCGGCCCGCCAAAGCAGCGTTCCCGGAAGCGCTGTTCCCGATCGTCGCATCCTCGTTCATGGCTGTTCTTTCAAAACGCGGCCAGTTGCCGGCTTATTTCCCAACAGCGTGGAAGCCACACAGCTTGTTGCCGTCCGGATCGCGCAGATAAGCCAGATAGAAGGCGCCCAGCGGCGTTTCGCGCAGACCAGGCGGGTCCTCACAGGTGACCCCGCCGTTGGCGACGCCGGCGGCGTGCCAGGCGTCGACCTGCTCCGGACTGGCGGCGGCGAAGCCGATGGTGGCGCCGTTGCTGACGGTGGCGGGCTCGCCATTCAGCGGCCCGGTGATGATCAGCATGGCGCCGTTGTGGTTGTAGAACACCCGGGTGGTGTGCAGATGGCCCACCACGCCCGGCGCCACGCCGATAGGCGCCAGCACCGCGTCGTAGAACTTCCGGGACCTTTCCAGGTCATTGCTGCCGACCGTGAGATGGCTGAACATGCGATTGCTTCCCCCCTGAAACCGGATGCGGCGCACCCGGATCACCCGGCGAGGCCAGGCGAATATTGTTGTCCGCCCAAATGGCGCGGCCGCGCGCGCCTGTGACGGCGCCGGGCAAAAGCCAGCCCGGGCGGCGGCATTTTGACAGCCCGGGCGGCCAGCGCAAGCCTTCTTCGCGCGATGTCAGCGGGCTCCTGCAACGTCTGGCCCCGGCGAGGTTCTGACGACGCCATGTCCGCCGGCCGCTCCGGCTGCGCGACGCTGGCGCGCGACAACGTGCATCCAGGCGCGCGGTCGCGGCCTGCGGCAAACCTTGCTATCCACGCTGCTGGCGCGAACAGGGGGACCCACGGCCATTCCGAACAAAAAACATCGCGCCGCTACCAGAGGAACCAGGTGACCAGCATGACGACCCGCGCGCAACTTTCGCGCCGCTTCGCCACCATCGCCCTTGCCGGCGTTTTCGCCCTTGCCGCTACTCTCCACGCCCAGGCGGAGAAGACCTATGGCCCCGGCGCCTCGGACACCGAGGTGAAGGTGGGCAATTTCGTGCCGTACAGCGGCCCGGCCTCGTCGTTCAGCATCGTGGGCAAGGTGCATGACGCCTACGCCCGCATGCTCAATGACAATGGCGGCATTAACGGCCGCAAGATCCGGTTCATTTCCTACGACGATCACTACAGCCCGCCCAAGGCGGTCGAGCAGACCCGCAAGCTGCTTGAAAAGGATGAGGTGCTGTTTCTCTGGCAGACGCTCGGCACGGCCTCAAACACGGCCATCCTGAAATACGTCAACGCCAAAAAGGTCCCGCATCTGATGCTGTCATCCGGCGGCACCAAATTCGGCGATGATCCCAAAGCCTATCCCTGGACCATCCCGTTCAATCCCGCCTTCGCCACCGAAGGCCGGATTTACGCCAGGCTGATCACGGAAAAATACCCGAACGCCAAAATCGCCGTGCTGGTGCAGAACGACGAATATGGCAAGGACATCTACAAGGGCTTCCGTGAAGGGCTGGGCGACAAGGTTTCGATGATCGTCGCCGAGGCGCCCTACGACCTGTCGGACGCAACGGTCGACTCGCAGATGGTGAAGCTCAAGGCTTCGGGAGCAGACCTCTTCGTCAATCTGTCGACGCCCAAGTTCGCCGCCCAGGCCATCCGCAAGATGGGTGAGCTGAACTGGAAGCCGGTCCACATCCTCAACAACGTGGCCTCCACCAAGAAGACCGTGCTGGTTCCCGCCGGGCTGGACAACGCCCAGGGCGCCATCACCGCCAACTACATCATGGATGCGTCGGACCCGAAGTGGCAGGGCGAGGCCGGCATGAAGAAGTTCAAGGCGTTCATGGAGAAATATCTCCCTGATCTCGACCGCGACAGCACCCTGCCGATCTACGCCTACGCCGCGGCCCAGACGCTGGAGCACGTGCTGCGCACGGCCGGCGATAACCTGAGCCGCGAGAACATCATGAAGGTCGCCAGCAACCTGAAAGACTTCCGCCCGGAGGTGTTGCTGCCCGGCGTCGTGATGAACACCTCGCCTACCGATCACCTGCCGATCGAGGACATGCAGGTCATGGTGTTCCGTGGTGACGGCTGGCAGCCGGAAGGCCCACTGCTGTCGGCCAACGCGGTGAAGCAGACGCCATAAACCGCCGCCGGGCGCGAAAGGCCCGCAACCGCAGGGACCAGGCAAAGCAGGGACCAGCATCGGGAACGGGCGCTCCAGTGGATGGAGCGCCCGTTTTTTTGCACGGCGGCGGCCAGGGTTACCAGCGGCGGCTGAACCGGACTGGCCGGGTCACACCGCGTTGAGGCCGCCGTCGACGCTGTAGACGCTGCCATTGCAGAAGGCCGCCCCGTCGGACGCCAGGAAGGCGACCAGTTCGGCGACCTCTTCCGGGGTTCCATAGCGGCCAACAGGGATCGCCCGGGCCGTGCGCTCATGGGCGGCGGCGGCGTCGGCGGCCTGGCCGGCGTTGATGGAGGCCATCATCCGGCTTTCGATGGGGCCCGGATTGACACTGTTGACGCGCACGCCCCTGGGGCCGGCCTCGGCCGCCGCCGAGCGGGTGAGGCCGATGACGGCGTGCTTGGAGGTGGTGTAGGCGGACAGGCCAGGCGAGCCCGTCAGGCCGGCGACGCTGGAGGTATTGATGACGCTGCCGGCGCCCTGCCCGTACATGACCGGCAGCACGTATTTCAGGCCAAGAAAGACGCCAATAACGTTGACGTCGATCACCTTGCGAAACTCGGCGAGCGAGAGCGCGTCAACCGGTTTCACCGGCCCCTCAATGCCGGCGTTATTGAAGAAGATGTCGATGCGGCCGAACTCCGCCGTGGTCGCCGCGACCATGGCCGCCACCGCCGCCTCGTCGGTCACGTCGGCCGTCGCGGTGAACAGGCGCGCGCCGGCGGGCAACAGACCGGCGTAACCGCTGAAGTCCGTTCCCGGAAGATCGACAGCGGCGATGGCGGCGCCGCGGCTGGCGAGCACCGCCGCCGTCGCCCGGCCGATCGCGCCGTTGGCGCCGGTGATGAGCGCGACTTTCCGGTCCAAACGGGATTTGTCCTGCATGTGCTGTTCTCCCACAATTCCGCGAGGCGCAATGGCCTGGTTCCGATCACCACCGGTCAGAAACGGCTCCAGTTTCCTGCTTCGGGCGGACCTTGCCCGATGCGGCTGCGCCGTCTGACCGGAATGCGCGCCAGGTCAGGGTTTGCCGCTTCGCGCCAGGCGCTCGGCTTCAAGCTCATCCGCCACGGATACGCCCGTATTGGGGATAACCTGCACGGCGCGGTCATCCCACAATTCGCGCATCCACAAATCCTTGACGCAGGTCACCTCAAGGCGCGGCAAATCGTGCCGCTCCAGCCAGGCGTGGATGTGGGCGATGATTTCGCCGCGCAACGGTTCATCGACCGAGGCGCGGGCGGTGAAGATTTTCACCAGGCGATCTTCCGCCAGCCAGCGGCGCACCCGCTCCACCATGGGCCCGACCGGCTCGCCGATATGTTCAACGCCCCGCCATTCATCAAAGTGCGCCAGAGTTCCATCCAGGTCGACGCCAATCCACTGCCTTCTGCGCATCCGTCCCATCCAGTTTGCCAGGCGCGACGTCGCCAGCGCGTCCGCGTCCTGAAAAGCGCGGGCGCCACCCGGGCCCGCCGGCGTGCGCGACGGATCGGGCCGCCGTGCGCCGGCAATCATTCTGCCCATGGAACAACCGTTTTCCGGCCGGCGCAATATGGCATGGTGGTCGGGGCCCCATGCCCCGTCATCAGGGCAGTTATTCTCAGGACCGCTCTTGTTAAGGCGGCCTGTCCCACCGATGTTGGGGGCGCCCGTTCGACATGACCGGTTCCGCGAACGGGCTGGAGCGTATTTGCGCAGAGCGGCCATCGCCTTTCCGGGTGAATACGTTTCCAAAAGCAGGGAGCCATCCGGTTGCCCTGGCCCAACCCGTCTCCAGCGCATGCCCGGGTCGATGACCAGGTCCATGCTGCTTTCCGGCGAAGACGCCCGCAGGAGAACGCCTTGCCCTTGCCTCCCCTGTCCGTTCTGGACCTGGCCTTCATCCCTGAGGGATCGACGGCCGCCGACGCGCTCCGCAATACGGTTTCACTGGCGCAGCACACCGAAAAATGGGGCTACAGGCGCTTCTGGCTGGCCGAGCACCACAACATGGTTGGCATCGCCAGCGCCGCCACCTCCGTGGTGATTGGACATGTGGCGGCGCACACGCAAACGATTCGGGTCGGCGCCGGCGGCGTCATGCTGCCCAACCATTCGCCGATGGTGATCGCCGAGCAGTTCGGCACGCTGGAGACGCTGTTTCCTGGCCGCATCGACCTTGGGCTGGGGCGGGCGCCCGGCACGGACCAGCGCACCTTGCAGGCGCTGCGCCGCAACGCCAGCAGCTCTGACCAGTTTCCCCAGGACGTGCTGGAATTGCAGGCGCTGCTGGGTCCGTTGCAGGAAAACCAGGTCATCCAGGCGGTGCCGGGCACGGACACCAACGTGCCCTTGTGGATTTTGGGCTCCAGCCTCTATGGCGCGCAGCTGGCGGCCGTGCTTGGCCTGCCCTACGCCTTTGCCTCGCATTTCGCCCCGGCGGCGCTGGAAGAGGCGATCGCCATCTACCGGGAGCGTTTCAAACCTTCGGCCCAACTCGATCGCCCGCATGTCATGGTGGGCGTCAATGTCATCGCCGCCGATACGGACGCGGAGGCCGTGCGCCTGTTCACCTCGCCGCAGCAGCAGTTCGTCAACCTGATCCGGGGCACGCGCGGCAAGCTGCGACCGCCCATCGGCGACATCGAAAGCTACTGGCAGCCGCATGAAAAGGCGCATGTAACGGCGATGCTGTCATGCGCGGCGGTCGGCGCCGCCGATCGCGTGCGCCAGCAGCTGGAAACCATCGTGAGCCGCACCGGGGCCGATGAACTCATCGTGGCGGCGGCGATTTACGATCCCGCCGCCCGGCTGCGCTCCTACGAAATCGCCGCCAGCCTGTAGCGGCGGGTTTGGCCCCGGCAACAAAAAGCCGCCTTGGATGATGATCCAGGGCGGCTTTTATGTCAGGGCGATGTCCGTTCCGGAGCGCACGCTTTGGCGGAAACGCTCCGGAAACCGGCAAGGCTCAGCGCGGGGCCATGCGGATGGCGCCGTCGAGGCGGATGGTCTCGCCGTTGAGCATCGGGTTTTCGATGATGTGCGAGGCCAGCAGGGCGAACTCCTGCGGCGTGCCGAGGCGCTGCGGGAACGGCACGCTGGCGCCCAGCGACTGGCGCACCGGCTCCGGCAGGCGGCCGAGCAGCGGCGTGTCGAAGATGCCAGGCGCGATGGTGTTGACGCGGATGCCGCGGTTAGCCAGATCGCGGGCGGCGACAATGGTCATGCCGATGATGCCGGCCTTGGCGGAGGCGTACGGAATCTGGCCGATCTGGCCCTCGTAACCCGCCACGGATGCGGTGTTGACCACCACGCCGCGCTCTTCGCCCACCGGCTCGTTCTTCGCCATGGCGGCGGCGGCCAGACGCAGCACGTTGAAGGTGCCGATCAGGTTGATTCGCACCACCATTTCATAGTGATCGAGCGCGCCGGGATTGCCGGCCTTGTCGAGAATGCGCAGGGCGCCGCCGCGACCGGCGCAGTGCACCACCGCGCGCAGGTTGTTGTTGGCGTTGGCAAGATCGACCGCCGCCTGCATGTCGGCTTCGCTGGTAACGTCGCCGGCCGCGAACTGCGCCTTGGGACCCAGCTCCTTCGCCGTGTTGGCGCCGTCGGAGGACGGCAGGTCAACGATGACGACATTGGCGCCGCCGGCAATCAGCTTCTCAGCCGTGGCGCGGCCAAGGCCGGACGCGCCGCCGGTGACGAGGGCGGTGATGCCTTCAAGCTTCATGGAAAACTACTCCTGTTGAATGTAATGGCGGCGGACGCGATGCCTCCGCGTGAAAACTGGGCTTCGCCACACCTGTTAGCGCATCTGGAGACGCTTGCCAGCGCCCGGAACGAAATTCGGCCGCGCTCAACCGGAATTTCGTCAGGGCCGCCGCACGGCGCCGCGCGTCGCCCGGACCGGGGCGCCGCCAGCTTCTTCAACGCTTGCGCGGGGCTTATTCACCGCTTACGCGGCCCTGGCCCCGTGAGTCGCGAACCGGCGTCGTAAGGCACGATTTCGCCGGTCATGAAGCGGGAGCCCGGCCCGGCCAGGAACACGGCGGCTTCTGCAACGTCGTCGGGGGTCGGGGCAGCGTTGAGCGGTGTTGTCTGCTTCACCGACTCGCGCAGCCTGTCAGCGGCGTCCTGCCCTGTGCCCTTCACGAACCAGGGCGTGTCCATATAGCCAGGGCACAGGGCGTTGACGCGGATCAGCGGCGCGAGGGCGCGGGCCAGCGACAGGGTGATGCCGTTGAGCGCCGCCTTCGAACCCACATAAGCGATGGACGAGCCGATGCCGGAAATGCCGGCGATGGACGACACGTTCACCACCGAGGCGGGAATGCCCCAGGCGTTGGCCCCGGCTTCCAGCAGGCTGCGGGCGGCGCGCACCATCTGGAACGGGCCAACGGTGTTGACGCCGTAGATGCGGTGGAAATCCTCAGCCGAAAGCTGGTCCAGGGCGCCGTGCGGCACATGCATGGTTGTGCCGGCGTTATTGACCAGGGCATGGACAGCGCCCCAGTCAGCAGCCGCGGCGACAATGCGGCGGCAGTCCTCATCGCTGGACACGTCGCCCTGAACCACGCGCACGTCGCGGGCCCCGGCGGCGCGACAGGCCTCCGCCGTGGCCTCGCAGGCTTCCTTGCTGGACGAATAGTTGAGAACGAGGCGCGCTACGCCGGCGCGGGCAAGGCCAATGGCCGTCGCCGCGCCAAGCCCCGTGGCGGCGCCCGTGACGATGACGTTCATGTCGCTGAAACCGGGCATGCTTCCTCCCTGCCTGTCTGGTTCTCCGCGGCCCATGACGGGAACGCGGCGATTGTTTTGTCACGATTGTTGTCGACAGCGGTTGTAGAGCAAACAGGGGGAATTTGAACGGATTTTTGCGCCGGCCTGCCCGCCCGTGGCCGCATGAGACCCAATGCCGGCGCCAATCACAAAAATTGCCCTCAATGACCGTTGTCATGGGAACCATTGGACCGGAGCCGACGTTTCCACGCCAGACAATGGCGAGCCGCCTGACCTTCCAGTCACCCGCCCCGCCCCACGAAGACAACGCGCGCTGCTCCAGCCCCGGCCTCACGGCCCGGGATTGGTCTGGCATGGCCGGAAACCTGCTGGACAACGGCGCGCAACAACAGAAAGCCCGGCGCTGGCAGCGGCGGGGCCAGAGGCGCAAGATGACAAATCAGATCGGCCAACGGGTTTCCGGGGCGCGGACGGTGACGGCTGAGGTCGCGCCGCTTCAGGTTCAGGACGTCAGCCATGAAGGCAGCGTACGCGCTGCGGTTGTCGCCCTGGTGCTGGTCGTCGTTTCGGCTCTGGCGATTTTCCCGTTCATCCTGCCAAGCATTCCGGTCTGATCGCGACCGGAGGTCCCCCACATCCCGGGACCAGCTTTGGGCCGCTTTCCGGCGTCATGACAGCCGCCGGGAGGCGCTCAGTCCGCCTCTTCCTCATCCGCCAGCGGGCGCCCCGGAATGGCGTAAGAGCCGGTGAGCCAGCGGTTCAGATCCACATCGGCGCAGCGCGGCGAACAGAATGGATCGTGCGCGGCGCTGGCCGGCTTGCCGCAGACAGGACAGGGGGCGGGGCGCGCCGCCTGGCCTTTTGCCTGACCGCCGGCGCCAGCCGCCGGCCTGTGCTGGGGCTGGTTGTCCTGTTTCAGTTCATCATGAGCCATGTCGCAGCCTCCCACGGCCTTTCAGGCCGCTGACCAGCTGGCGCGCACCGGATAACCTTCGCCAGCCAGCAGATTGACCGCTTCATATAATGGCAGGCCAACCACGGCGGTATAGGAGCCAACAAGCTTGACGACAAACGAACCCGCCAGGCCCTGGATGGCGTAGCCGCCGGCCTTGCCGCGCCATTCGCCCGAAGCGAGATAGGCGGCCAGATCTTCCCGCGCCAGGTTTTTGAAGCGCACCCGCGTTTCAACGATGCGGTCGCGCTCGCCGCCGCGCGGTGAAATCAGGCAGACCGCCGTGTACACCCGGTGCGTGCGCCCCGACAGCAGGCGCAGACAGGCGTCCGCCTCCTCCACCAGCTCCGCCTTTGGCAAAATGCGCCGGCCCACCGAAACCACCGTATCGGCGGCCAGCACGTAGGAATTGGCCTTTGCGTCGGTTTCCCGCAGCAGCCGCTCCGCCTCGCGCGCCTTTTCGCGGGCCATGCGCCGGGCGTAATCGCGGGGCTTCTCAGCTTTCTGCGGCGTCTCGTCGATATCCGCCGGCAACAGGGCGGCGGGCTGGAGACCCGCCTGCTCCAGCAGGGCGAGCCGGCGCGGCGAAGCCGAGGCGAGAACCAGGCGCAGGGCCGGGGGAGTTCCTGCCGTCATTCAGTCAGTCTCCGGCGGTCAGATCGTGATGCGGGAACCAGGCGAAGACTCAGGCCTGGTCGTCGACGGCGGGCGGCGTGGGCGGCGTCGCCCCGGCCGGGGCAGGCGGATGACGCTGGAGGTTACGCCGGTACGCCAGCACGCCCACGGGTATCAGCCCCAGATAGACGATGGTGATCACCGACAGCACCTCGAAGGTGTAGCTGGCCAGCAGGCCAACCACGAGGACGCAGGCGACGAACAGCGGCAGCACCCACTCGCGCGGGATGCGCTGGCCCAGCGTCTTGCCCGACCATGTCGGGGTTTTTGACACCATGAGAAAGGCGATGACCAGCATGAAGATGGCGATCGGTCCGGCGAAGTCGCGCGTCGGCAGGCCCAGCAGGTGGAAATAAACCGGCAGCAGCGCGCACAGGGCGCCGGCGGGGGCCGGCATGCCGACGAAATAGTTCTTCATCCACTCCGGGCGCGCCGGATCATCCAGCATGACGTTGAAACGGGCGAGCCGCAGCGCGGCGGCCACCGCATAGACCAGCGCCACGATCCAGCCGACCGAACGCAGGCCGTCGAGGGTGAAGGTGTATATCAGCAGGGCCGGCGCGACGCCGAAATTGACGAAATCGGCCAGCGAATCCAGCTCGGCGCCGAAGCGCGACGTGCCTTTCAGCAACCGGGCCACCCGCCCGTCGACGCCATCGAGAATCGCGGCGGCGAGAATGGCGACGACCGCCAGCTCCAGCTTGCCCTCGATCCCCAGGCGGATGGCGCTAAGGCCAAGGCACAGCGCCACCAGGGTAATGACGTTGGGGACCAGGACGCGCAACGGCACCGATTTCAGGCCACGACGTCTTGGCTCGCCATTGTCTGGCGGGAAAGGTGGAAACAGATCGGCCATCGCGCGCCCTCCAGCCTCAGGCGCTGACGAAGGTGCGGCGCGGGCCGCCGGCGCGCAGGTCGGCCAGCACGGTCTCGCCCGCGACAGCGCGCTGGTTCAGGCCGACCAGCGGCGTGACGCTGGTGGGCAGGAACACGTCCACCCGCGAACCAAAGCGGATCAGACCATAGCGCTGACCGGTGGTCAGGGCGTCGCCTTCCTGGACGAAGCCGACAATGCGGCGGGCGATCAGGCCGGCGATCTGCACCACGCCGACCGGGCCGCGCGGGGTTTCGATGACCATGGCGCTGCGCTCGTTATCCTCGCTGGCCTTGTCGAGATCGGCGTTGAGAAACAGGCCCGGCGTATAGGCGATGCGCCGCACCTGACCGGCGACAGGGGCGCGGTTCACGTGCACGTCGAACACATTCATGAACACGGAAATGCGCAGCATCGGCTCTGTTCCCAGCGCCAGCTCCGGCGGCGGAACCACCTCGACAATGCTGCTGACGCGACCATCCGCGGGGGAAATCACCAGCCCCTCGTCCTGAGGCGTGACGCGCACCGGGTCGCGGAAGAAATAACAGATCCACAGGGTGATGAGCGCGCCGATCCAGCCAAGCGGCTCCCACAGCCAGCCCAACAGCAATGACGCCACGACCCCGATGGCGATGAACGGGTACCCCTCCTTGTGGATCGGAACCAGCGTTTCACGGACCGAGTTGTAGATCGACATTCGCGCTCCCTGAGCATCCCCGACGAAGCGTTCCTGCTTCCCCAGGGTCATTGCGTAGAACCAGAACCAGAACTGGCGTTAACCCCGCCCGGGGCAAAACTGCGCTGGATGGTCCGGCGACCGGGCCGTCCAGGCGAGCCAGGCCTGAACGTGATCCCCGAAAACCCGGCAGGCTTTCGGGGATCGCGTTCATGATGCGCCGCCAGACAGGATCATCACCCCGCCGCATCCACCGCGCGCCAACCGGACCCCGGAAACCGCGCGTCGCCCCGCCGCGCCGCCCATGCGTCACGGGCGGAGTGACCGCGTAACGCACGCCGCAGTGTACCACAACCCGCAAGCTGTGAACGCGGCAATTGTGACGCAACAAGGCGCTGGGGAGCGGCCGGGCTGCTCCGCGCAACCGGTTGCGCGGCCCCGCCAGGCGGCTCACGACGTGGTTCATCCCGCTGCTCAACCGGCGGGTTAGCCAGCGGCCCTGGCCCCAACCGCCATTTCCTCCTCGCCGGTTTCCTTCAGCGTCTGCAGGGCCTGCTCGGCGCGGCGCTGGCGATTCCACAGGCCGGCGTAGACGCCGCCCATTGCCAGCAACGCGTCGTGGGTGCCCCGCTCCACCACCTCGCCCTGGTCCATCACCATGATCTCGTCGGCGTTGACGATGGTCGACAGGCGGTGGGCGATGACCAGCGTCGTGCGTCCCCGGCTCACCGCCGCCAGGGCGTCCTGGATCTCGCGCTCGGTGAAGCTGTCGAGGGCGGAGGTGGCTTCGTCGAGCACCAGGATCGGCGGCGCCTTCAGGATGGTGCGGGCGATGGCGACGCGCTGCTTCTCACCGCCAGAGAGCTTCAGGCCGCGCTCGCCCACCATGGTGTCGTAGCCGGCCGGCATGGCCGCCACCACCGGCGCCAGCTGGGCGAGGCGCGCCGTCTCCCGCACCTCCGCGTCGGTCGCGTCCCAGCGGCCGTAGCGGATGTTGTAGGCGATGGTGTCGTTAAACAGCACCGTATCCTGCGGCACCATGCCGATGGCGGCGCGCAGGCTGTCCTGGGTGACGGCGGCAATGTCCTGACCGTCGATGAGGATGCGGCCGGCGGTCGGCTCGTAGAATCGGAACAGCAGCCGCGACAGGGTGGATTTGCCCGCCCCCGAGGCGCCGACGATGGCCAGGGTGCGGCCGGCCGGGACCTCGAAGCTGACGCCCTTCAGGATTTGCCGGTCGGGGTGATAGGCGAAGCGCACGTTTTCGAAGCGCACCGCGCCGCCGGTCACGGCCAGCGGCTTCGCGTCCGGCGCGTCGCGGATTTCAGGCGCCTGGTCCAGCACAGCGAACATCTGGCCGATGTCGAGCAGCGACTGCTTCACCTCGCGGTAGATCATGCCCATGAAGTTCAGCGGAATCGACAGCTGGATCAGCATGGCGTTGATCATGACAAAGCCGCCGATCGTGGTTCTGCCGGCGCGGATGTCGTGCACGGCGAGCGCCATGGCGGCGGTGAGGCCGAGGGTGAAAATAACCACCTGGCCGGCGTTCAGCACCGCCAGCGATACGTAGCTCTGCACCGAATTGCGCTCGTAGCGGGCCATCGATTCGTCGTAGCGTTTCGCCTCGCGCGCCTCGGCGCCAAAATACTTGACCGTCTCGAAGTTGAGCAGCGCGTCGACGGCGCGGGTCTGCACCAGATTGTCGCTCTCGTTGATGCGCTTGCGGATGGCGATGCGCCAGTTGGTGGCGACGTAGGTGTAGAGAATGTAGGCTGTCACCATCACGACGACGATGAGGGCGTAGCGCCAGTCGAACTCCAGCGTCAGCACCGCCAGCACCAGGGCGAACTCGACGATGGTGGGCAGCAGTTGCAGCACGAACAGGCGCGACAGCTCCTGCACGCCGGTTCGCCCCCGCTCCAGCACCCGGGTCAGCCCGCCCATGCGGCGCTCCAGATGGAAGCGCAGCGACAGCTGGTTCATGTGGGTGAAGGTATCGCGCGCCAGGCGGCGCACCGCCGCCATGGTGACGGTGGCGAAAATGGCGTCGCGCATCTGGGTGAGCACGGCGATGGCGATGCGGGTGAGCCCGTAAAGCAGGGTCAGCGCCAGCGGCGCCTGCCACAGCCAGGCGAGACTGGAGCCTGGCGCCAGCGGCTGGTCGCCGGCCAGCGCATCGGTGGCCCATTTGTAGGCGTAGGGCATGCCGATGGTGACCAGCTTGGCCGCCAGGATGAGCACCGTCGACGCATAAATGCGCAGGCGCAGGTCGCCGCGATCGGCCGGCGGCCAGACATAAGGCGCGAGCCGGCGGGCGGCGCCGAGCAGGCCGCCCTTGTCCCCGGACGATACGGAGGGATCTGGCGCGGGCAACGCGCCGGTATTACGCCCGAAACCACGGGGCATCCATAACCTTCCAAGCGAATGGTCCGCCAGCGGCGGAGGCATTCATTGTTCCCGTTGGAGCGCCTCCGGTGAAATCCGCTTCACCGGCCGGGCGCTGTCTCTCCGGTCCGCCGCCTGTTCTGGACGAAAAGCGGCGGCTACCGTCCAGACACTCGCGGGCAGCCTTACGCCATCGCGGCGGCGGGCGCAAAACCTTGCCAAAATGATTCGGAATTTCCGTCTATGGTCCTGAACTGGCGCAGTTTCGCGCCAGGCGGTCCGCGCCCGCGAACCAAAGCCCCAGGCAAATATCGCGGCGCCAGGATGATGAAAGACATAACGGAATGCAACCACGGGCTCACCCGGGAATCGCGCTTTAAGCCGCTGTCACGCTGACCAGCAGCGGTTCCCGAATGGCGTTTCCAGGCCGTTTCCGGGACCAGCCAGCCACTCCCCACCGTGCGCAAACTGATTCAAAGCCCTGCGCCAGATCACTGTTTTCGCGGCGTTTCTCGCGGGACCGGCCGTCAGACCGGATGCGCCCGGATTGGCGCGTCCGGATTGACATGTCGGGACTACTGGCCTTTTCCAGCCTTTCCGTCGTTAGCTGGCGCAGCGCCGCCCTGGCGTGGCTGTACGGCTTGAGGTGGCTGCGCGGCTTGAGGGCGCTGCGCAGCCTGGCCTTTTTCGGGCAGGACAAACACCTGCCCCGGATAAATCCGGTTGGCGTCGGTGATCTGGTCCTGATTGGCGTCATAGATCGTCGTGTAGCGGGAGCCCAGGTGATAGGTGCGGCGGCTGATGCTCCACAGGGTGTCGCCGCGGGCCACCACGTGGGTGCGCACCGGAACGGCCCGTATGGCGTCGTGCGAGGGCTTTTTCCCTGCCGGGCGTTCTTCTTTCCCTGTATGGGCGCCCGTCTGTCCGCGCTTTATCTGACTGTCTTTGGCCTGGTCGCCTGTCGTCCCGTCCGCCGCGGCGGCGCGGACGTTCTCCCACGGCGCCTCAGCCCGCGACAGCACGGCCCCGGTGGCGGGGTCGACCATATCCAGCCGCACGCGATAATCGCCCACGGGCAGCGGCGATTGCAGCGCGAACTCGATGGCCCCGGCGGCGCTGGCGACGCCCGACGCCAGCAGGGCGTCGTTAAGATATAGCCGCACGGTGGCCCCTGGCCTGGCGGACCCGACGACGAACAGGCGCCCGTCGTCGTCCGTCTCCACCTGGGATATGCGCGCGGTCTGGGCGGCGCGCGGGGCGGCCTCCGCGCCTGCCGTCCCCTCGAGGCCGCCAGGCCCGGCGGCCGCGTCCTGGGCGCCCTGCCCCCTGACCGCCGTCGCATCCCGTCCCTGTTCGGGGCTCGAGATCAGCACGGTCGGCCTGTCTGGCGTCAAAAGAGCCACCAGCGGCGGCCTGGGCGGCTGGATGGTGACGCTCACGCTCTGACGGGAGGGCAGCCACGCGCCGTGCGGAGCACGCACCCGCAGGGATATGACGTGCGCGCCCGGAGGCAGCGGGCCATTGGTCATGGCAAACAGGCCCGACGCATCGGTCACCGCGCGCTGCAACACGCGCGGCTCCGTCGCTGGCGACGCGCCGCCGGCCGGCGTCATCACCAGCTCGATGGCCGTGTTCGGCCTGGCGCGACCGCCAATCACCGCCTCGCCGTTCGGCTCCACCCGCACAACATCGAAGCTGGGCGCGGCGGCCTCCGCAGCGTCGCCGGACGCAGCAGCCAGCCGGGACGTTTCGTCCGCCGCGCTTCCTGGGGCTGACGCTCCAGGGGGCGTCGCCGCTCCAGGGGCTGTTGCGCCAGAGGCCGTGGTTTCCGGGGCCGTGTTTTTCGGGGCCGCGTCGCCTGGAACGACCGCGCCCCCCGATGCGTCATCGGGCGGCGCTTTCGCCATGGGGCCCGCCGGCGCGGATCGCTGGGGATCGCCCGCGCCGGCGACCGGCGAATCCGGGGTCCTGTCACGCAATGGTCCGAATGTCAGGATCAGAATGCCGGCGCTCGCCAGCGCGACCAGCGCCAGGGCCACGCGCGCGATTGTTTTGACGTTGACAGGCGGCAATGCTGGCTCGCTCATCCGTGCTCCATTCCATGCGACCACCCGGAAGCAACCGCATGGAGTATACAGGGGCGCGCCGCCTTTACATCATGCCCAGAGGAAGCAACGTACGCCAAATGACCAGTCCTGATTTCAGAAACCCCGGGGAGGCGCGCGCCATCTGCGTGTTCTGCGGTTCAGGAGCCGGCGCCAGCCCGGAGTTCACGGAGGCCGCGCGTCTGGTGGGCGCCCTGCTGGCGCAAAAGGGCGTTGGCCTGGTTTATGGCGGCGGCGACATCGGGCTGATGGGCGAAGTGGCGCGCAGCGCCCTGGCCCATGGCGGGCGCGTCACCGGCATCATCCCCGACTTCCTGATCCGGCGTGAGCACATGCCGGACCCGGCCGCGGAAGGGCGCGAAACCATCATCGTCTCCGACATGCACACGCGCAAACGCCTGATGTATGAGCGCGCCGACGCCTTCCTCGCCCTGCCCGGCGGCATCGGCACGCTGGAAGAACTGGTGGAACAGATGACCTGGTCGCAGCTCGGCCAGCACACGCGGCCGATCATGGTGCTGAACACCCTCGGCTTCTGGGACCCGCTGTTCGAGCTGTTGCGGCACATGCGCCAGGCGATGTTTCTCCGCCCCGGCCTTGACGCCTCCTACATGATCGCCGCCGAGCCGGCCGGGGCCATCGACGCCCTGCTCGCCGCCATCGCCTCGGCCCGCGCCGCCTCACCGGACCCCGGCGACGACCGGCCGCCGGCGCCGGGCCCGTTCTGACCTTCTGTTGGCGCCTGATCGCGCGGTTCCCGCCCCTATCCGAAAGGCTCACGCCAGCGTGATTGCGCCATTGCGTCCATCAGGTTAGGAGAGACCCCTGTTTCAGACGGAGCTCCGGGCCAGACCCGCGCGCCGCACTGCCGTCCATATGACAACACCCGGATAAGGGGCGACTGGCGGCATGGCGAAGCGGGAACTGGCGTGGGACCGTTGTTTGGGGAGGACATGATGAATTCCGTGCTTGTGCGCTGCCTGGCCCTTGGCCTCGCAGTCGCGACGCCCCTGGCCGGCGTTTCGGCCCAGGAAAAGAAGTCGCTCAATATCGCCGTTCTCAATGACAAAAGCTCGGTGTTCTCCGACGCCGGCGGCGTGCGCTCCGTGCGCGCGGCCGAACTGGCGGCCGAGGATTTCGGCGGCGAGATCAACGGCATGAAGATCAAGGTTCTGGGGCCCGATCACCAGAACAAGACCGACATGGGCGCCTCGCTGGCCCGCCAGATGTATGACCAGGAAGGCGTCGAGGCGATCTTCGACATCGGCAACTCCGCCATCTCGCTGGCCGTGCAGGACATCGCCCGCGAGCGCGGCAAGATCGTCGTCCACTCCGGTTCAGCCACCGCCGAAGTGTTCGGCAAGGCCTGCTCGCCCACCGGCGCCATGTGGCTGTACGACACCTATTCGCTGGCCAAGGGCCTCGCCAAGTCGGTGGTCGAACAGGGCGGCAAGACCTGGTACTTCATCACCGCCGACTATGCCTTCGGCCACGCCATGCAGAACGAAGTGACCAAGGTGGTCGAGGCCAATGGCGGCAAGGTGCTGGGCTCCGTGCGCCACCCGGTCGGCACGATGGATTTCTCGTCGTTCCTGATGCAGGCCCAGGCCTCCGGCGCCGACATTGTCGCCTTCGCCAACGCCTCCGGCGACACGGTGACCAGCCTGAAGCAGGCGCGTGAGTTCCAGGTGGGCGAAGGCAACCAGAAGCTCGGCGTGCTGATCTTCTACCTGACCTCCGTCCATGCGCTCGGCGCCAAGGCCACCCAGGGCGTGCAGTACCTCTCGGGTTACTATTGGGATCGTGACGACGAAAGCCGCGCCTTCGCCAAACGCTTCGCCGCCGTCAACGACGGCCGCATGCCCGACCATACCCACGCCGCCGTCTACAGCTCGGTGAAGCACTACCTTCAGGCCGTGAAGGACTCGAAGTCCACGGACGGCAAGACGGTGATGCGCAAGATGAAGGAGACGCCGGTCAACGACTTCTTCGCCCATGGCGCGAAGATCCGCGCCGACGGCCGCCTGATGAACGACATGCTGCTCGTTGAGGTGAAGAAGCCCGAAGAGGTGAAGAACGGCGAGTGGGACCTGCTGAAGGTCAAGCAGGTGGTCAAGGCCGACGACATCATGCGCCCGATCGCGGACGGCGGCTGCACCCGCCTCGATCCGCCAGTGGACGCGGAGAAGAAGTAAGCTCTTCTTGTCCGATGCGGACGGAAAGGCTGGCCTCGCGCCAGCCTTTTTTGTTGGCGAAGCCTGGTTTGCCGTAAGTTGGGCCGATCGCCGCCAGCCGGGCTTGTTGGAGCCTGAGCGTCCGGGAGCGCGGATCTCCCGCCCCTGGCCCGCTGGAGTCCACCCAGGGCTGACCAGCGCCTGAAACAGATGACTTGTTCCTTGTCTTTCCGGCAATCGGCAGCCCATCTATAATACATAATAAATCAACCACTTTACATCTAGATGTTAAAGTTCAAAAAATAAACCACCTATATTCATGAAAAATATAAATTGATCACGAATTTTTATTCCCACATGGAGCTGAATTTTGCCCGAATTTCCGTCAGATCGGCGACATGTCCCGCCAGGCCCAGATGGGGTCCCTGGCAACCTGCGGCGTGTCGAGCGTGGGGGCGCCGACAATTTGCAACGGCAGGCGTTTCCGGGGGATTTGCCCCTGGACAATAGGCAGATCCTTCCGGAAGGGATGATGTATCCCCCCTCTTCCCCTCCTTCGCGTTCTTCCTCTCCTCCTCCCCCTGATCCCTTCCCTACCGCGCATGACGAATTGGGAAGAGCGCCTCAACAACAGATTTTCCGCGTCCCCCCATGGGAGGAGCAGCAGCCGCCGCCTGTCGCCAGGAGGCTCCAAAGGGATATGATTGATGGCCGGATGGAGCCTTGGACCCGTTATCCTGGCCTGGCCTCCTCACGGCCCGCCGCTTCCCTCCCGGGACCTTCCTCGCTACCCGCCGCCAGCGGGGCGAATGCCCCCTCCCGGCCCCCAGCCTCGTCCAGCCAGCAGGATGCAAACTCCTCCATGCCTGCGGCGGCCGGACCGGAAGAAGCGAGGGCGGCCGGCAGGGTCAGGGACCCGCTCGCACACGATCAGGGTAGCCAGGTCCTGGAGGGCATGATTGACGACTTGCTCCTCGATTGACGGCGTTGAGGAGGGCGCCGCGCGCGCCGGCGCTGCCTCCCCGCTGACGGGAGTGCGCTTCGCGCCTTGGCGTCCTACAGAATATTCAACAAATATATAAATATTATATTTAACGGACATGGAGCGATAAAATGGAAGAAATATCAAAACTTATAAGGAGACATATTCGAAAAGGACAGATCGGCACACCAACTGATTTTCGGCATACCGACCATCTAACGCCTCGCGACGCTGAAGAAATGGAAGACATTTTGATGGGGCGGCTGCCGGCTTCGCCGATAGCGGAGGTAAGCGCGAACAATTTAGGTCGCCCACTTCCGCCCCTCCCCAGCGGTCCCGATCTTTATGCGGAAATCGGCCCTGCTTATGAAAACTTCGACCGGTCACTCCGCGACGCCGTTCCTTCGGGCGAGGAACTGACAAAGGGGCGCGTCATAATGCGCCTCAAAAGAACCCCTTCGGGGCATCTGGAGTCTCTCGTTATAGACGATCCTGACGTCCCCCCGCCAGTTCCGCCGCATGCCCGCCCGCCAGTCCCGCCGCATGCGCCCCGACCCACCGCCCCGACTTCGACGCTCCATGCCGCGCCGCCCCCCAGTGAGCTGGCGCACGAGCCGCAGGTCCTGGCCTATCCGAGAGGGCGGATAGGCTCCTCATCCATGCCTGCGGCCGCGCCGGAAGAAATCGCAGGCGCCTCCCGTTTCCAGGGTTGGAGCCACCATTGGCGCGGCCTGATGTCTGACGCGGCTGACGGGGTGATCCTCTGACGACAGCGTCGGGAGAGCGTCCCATTCGATCAGAGGGCCAGCCCCATCGGAACCCGCGCGGTGGCGCGGGCCCCAGGCCCGCGGAGACGCCGGCGCCGCCGCCTGATCACGCCCCGGCGCCGCTCTTCACCAGCTTGCAGACGAGGGAACCGGTCAGGCCCTGAAAGGAGGCGTCGATGATGTTGGGGACTGACGCCGACCGTCACCCAGCTGTCGCCGCTTTCGATCAGCCCCCGGGTCAACGCGTCGGGCGCAGGGCGACGTCGAGGGCATTGACCGGACCGTTGCCCTCGCCCACTGAAATTTTCCTCATCGCCGACGCGAACCTTCACCACCGCCTGGGCGCCGTGGGTGGCTTCGACGTGGCTGACGGCCGAAGGCAATGGCAATGGCAATGAATTGGACGATGGCAGACATACTACATAATGCTTAAACAGAAAATATATTTTATGAATTTGGAATACAAAAATGGTGAAATCAACACGCCTTGTAAGAAGAGATGCACAAAAATGGCAGACCGACGCATCAACCAGCATTCGAGGCAACAACCGCGCAGCGCCTGAGGACCCTGTTCAATCAGAGGCAACTTTCATGGGTCAGAATCAGCAGCCGGCTTCGCTGGCAGCGGGCTTAAGCGCGAAGGGCTCCAATCCTCCACTTCCAACTCCGCCCAGCGATCTCCATGGTTATGAGCACATCAGCCCGGTGTATGAAAACCCGGGCCCGTCGCTCCGGGACGCCGTTCCTTCGGGCGGGGAGGTGTCAGACGATCTCTTCGTAAGGCGCCACGAAATAACCGATCGGGAAGGCCTGCGAGCCTTACTTCCTGAAACTCCTGGCGCCCCGCCGCCGAAACCGCCGCGCGGCCGCCCTCGTGTCCCTGCGCATGCCATCCAGCCCGCCACCCCAACGATGGCCGACTACGCCGCGTCTCCCCTCAGTGATCTGGCGCACGAGCCGCAGGCCCCGACCTGTTTGGAAGGACAGATAGCCTCATCCATGCCTGCGGCCGCACCGGAGGACATCGCCAGGGCTGGCAGGGTCACCGCCATTGACGGATCCCGCCGGGCTCGTCTGATCGACGGTATACTTCACTACGGTATACGTTACGAATGACGGCATCGGGAGAGCGCTCCATTCAATCAGGGGGCTGCCCCATTGGAACGGCGCGTTGAACCCGCCGGCCGCCTGATCACGCCCCGGCGCCGCTCTTCACCAACTTGTAGACGATCGAATCGGTCAGGGCCTGGAAGGAGGCGTCGATGATGTTGGGGCTGACGCCGACCGTCACCCAGCTGTCGCCGCTGCGGTCGCCGCTTTCGATCAGCACCCGGGTCACCGCGTCGGTGCCGCCCTGGAACACACGCACCTTGAAATCGCGCAGGCCGAGACCTTCGATCAACGGCTGGTACTTGCCCAGATCCTTGCGCAGGGCGACGTCGAGAGCGTTGACCGGGCCATTGCCCTCGCCCACCGAAATCAGCTCCTCATCGCCGACCCGGACCTTCACCACCGCCTGGGCCACCGTCACCTGTTCGCCCAAAGCGTTGAAGCGGCGCTCGATGCTGACGCTGAAACGCTCCACGTCGAAGAATTGCGGCAGATCGCCCAGCACGCGCCGGGCCAGCAGGTAAAACGAGGCGTCAGCGCCCTCGTAGGCGTAGCCGGCGGCTTCCTTCTCCTTCACCACCTCCAGCAGGCGGCCGATGCGGCGGTCATCCTTGTCCACCTGGATGCCGACCCGCTCCAGCTCGGCCAGGATGTTCGATTTGCCAGCCTGCAACGACACCAGCAACTGGCGGCTGTTGCCCACGGTTTCCGGCGCCACGTGCTCATAGGTGCGCGGATCCTTGAGCACCGCGGAGGCGTGGATGCCCGCCTTGGTGGCGAAGGCGCTGGCGCCCACGTAAGGCGCATGACGGTTGGGGGCGCGGTTCAGCACCTCGTCGAGCGCCCGCGAGGCGTGGGTGAGACCGGTCAGCCCCTCCGGCGTCACCCCCAGCTGGAAGCGCGAGGCGTAGGGCTCCTTCAGCATCAGCGTCGGGATCAGCGAGACCAGATTGGCGTTGCCGCAACGCTCGCCGAGGCCGTTGAGCGTACCCTGGATCTGCCGGGCGCCGGCGCGGACGGCCGCCAGGGCATTGGCGACGGCGCAGCCAGTATCGTCATGGGGGTGGATGCCGACGTGGTCGCCAGGGATGTGGCGCACCACCTCGCCGACGATGCGCTCCACCTCATCCGGCAGCGTGCCGCCATTGGTGTCACACAGCACCACCCAGCGGGCGCCGGATTCGTACGCCGCCTTCGCGCAGGCCAGAGCGTAGTCGGGGTTGGCCTTGTAGCCGTCGAAGAAGTGCTCGCAATCGAGCATAACCTCGCGGCCGGTCGCCTTCGCGGCGGCGACGCTGTCGCGGATGCCGGCGATATTTTCCTCAAGCGGCACTTCCAGAGCCACGTGCACCTGGTAGTCCCAGCTCTTGGCGACGAAGCAGATGGCGTCCGCGCTGCTGTCGAGCAGGGCTGCGACGCCTGGATCGTTGGCGGCGGAGCGGCCGGCCCGCCGGGTCATGCCGAAGGCGGTGAAGGTCGCGTTCTTCGTGCGCTTTTCCTGAAAGAACTCGGTGTCGGTGGGATTGGCGCCTGGATAGCCGCCTTCCACATAGTCGATCCCGAGCCGGTCGAGCATGCCGGCGATCTGGCGCTTGTCGTCGAGGGAGAAGTCGACCCCGGTGGTCTGGGCGCCGTCGCGCAGCGTGGTGTCGAACAGATACAGGCGTTCCCGCGTCATTGCCGCCCCCCAGGCGTGGTGTTCTTGTCGTTGTTGCCGGCGAGTTGCTTGCGCATCATGGTGCGGCCAAGCCAGACGCCGTCAATATCCACTGTTTCGCGCCGCTGCGGCTCGAACCCCAGCTTGCCGAACAGGTGCGAGGCGACGTCGCTGACGTCCGCCGTCAACGCCGTGGCGCCGCGCGCCGTCGCCAGCTTCTCCAGGGCGCCAAGCAGCATGGCGCCGACGCCCTGCCCGGCGGCGGAGGGATGCACGAACAGCATGTCGATGTGATCCTTGCCGCGCAGCGAGGCGAAACCGGCCGGCGAGCCGCCCACGACGGCGACCAGGGTGAGATTGCCGGCGAGGCGACCGGCAAACGCCTCTTCGTCATCGGCGGTGGACGCCCAAGCGTCGCGCTGGGCGTCGTCATAGTCGTCCTCCGCCAGCACATGGATGGCCTCGCGAAAGATCTCGGCCAGCACCGGACCGTCCGAGGGCAGAAACGGGCGCAGGCCCGCGTTGAATTGCTGTCCCATGGCTGGCCCTTACTGTCCGGCGACCCATTCGATGGAAACGCCGCCGTCCTTCGTATCCTTGACCACGGCGCCCATGGCGGCGAGTTCATCGCGGATGCGGTCGGCCTCCGCCCAGTCCTTGCGGGCGCGAGCCTCGGCGCGGGCGGCGACCAGCGCATTGACCCGCGCCAGGGCCGGGTCATCGTCCGCCTCGCTGCGGAAGGACACCAGACCATTGGCGTCGGTCTCGATGGCGATCTTCTTGCGCGCCAGCTCCTCGCGGGTGGATTCCAGCAGGCGGGCGTCGCCATTGACGTGCGCCGTGCGCCAGATGCGGCTCATGCTGAAGCCGAACATGCCGGTTTCGGGGCTGAACTGACCGCAACCAAGCGGGGCGGCCAGGGCCAGCGGCGTCTGGCGGCTGACCAGGCCGAGGAACGACAGGGCGCGGATCACCTGGCCGGCGGCCTCCAGATCCGTGGCCATGCGGCCGATCAGGCCGCGCACCCAGCCGATGGCGCCGGGGGTGTTGAGGTCGTCCATCAGGAAGCCGAGGAACGGCGCCGGCGGCGCCTGATCCAGATCAGCGATCCACCGGCGCAGGGTGACGTCGCAGCCGCCGAAGAAGCGGCCCTGCAGGGCGCCGATGGCCCCGGCGATGGTCTCCAGTTCGGCCTGGGCCCGGGCGAGGCGCTTCTCGGTCCAGTCGATGGGCTGCCGGTAATGGGTTTCCAGCATGGCCCAGCGGATTACCGGCCCGGCCCACGGGCCGCCGAACTTGCCGCTGGTCAGCAGGTCGCGAATGGTGACGAAATTGCCGAGCGACTTCGACATCTTCTGGCCTTCGACCTGAAGAAAGCCGTTGTGCAGCCAGTAGTTGGCCATGCGCGGCGCATCGAGGGCGCAGCACGACTGGGCGATCTCGTCCTCATGGTGCGGAAACACCAGGTCGATGCCGCCGGCATGAATGTCGAAGACATTGGCCTCGGCCGGATCGCAGGCGATGCGGCCGGCGAAGCCCTGGATCAGGTGCTTCCACGACATGGCCGAGCATTCGATATGCCAGCCGGGGCGACCTGGAACGGCGATGCCGCCAGGCGACGGCCAGCCCGGCTCGTTCTCCTTCGACGGCTTCCACAGCACGAAATCCATGGGGTCGCGCTTGTAAGGCGCCACCTCGACGCGGGCGCCGGCCAGCATCTCGTCCAGCGTGCGGTTGGCGAGAGCGCCGTAGCGCGGCATGCCCGCCTTGCGCCCCATGGCGGCGACGGAGAACAGCACGTGGTCCTCGGCGACATAGGCGATGTCGCGGGCAATGAGGCGCCCGATGAGATCGCGCATCTCGACGATGTGCCCGGTGGCGCGCGGCTCGATGAAGCGCGGCGGCTCGCCCTCCACGTTCACCTGGTCGGGCATCAGCACGCCAAGGGCGCGAATGTCGGCGTGGAAGCGCCGCGCCGTCACCTCGGTGAGCTCGCGGATGGTGACGCCGCGCTCGGCGGCGCGGGCGTTGATCTTGTCGTCCACGTCCGTGATGTTGCGGACGTAGGTGACGGCGGCCGCGCCATAAAGCTGGCGCAGCACGCGGAACAGGGTGTCGAAGACGATAATGGGGCGGGCGTTGCCGATGTGGGCGTCGTCGTAGACGGTCGGGCCACAGGCGTACATGCGCACATTGGCCGGATCGATGGGACGGAAGTCGTCCTTCGCGCGGGTCAGGGTGTTGTACAGGCGCAGGCCCCTGTCCTGGATATCCTCCGGGCCAGCCTGCCGCGGCGCGTCATTCTGCGCATCGATTTGCACGGTCGTACCTCTCCCAAGGCCGGCGGCCGGGAGTGCAATCCAATTTTCAGGTTCTGAAAAGGGGACGGCTCCGGGCCGCGCAGCGCGCTAGCCGGTTATAATGCAGATCGCAATAATAATGCGGGCCGTCGTCATGGAGCCCGTTTTGCGACGGCGCGGGCGCGCCGTCAAGCACTGGCCAACAAATGGCGCGGTTCATTTCACCCAGTCGGCGCACCTTACCGGCGCGCCCTGGCCGCCCCACGGGGCTATCGGCACGGCGGCGGTGGCGTTCTGGGGCGAGCCTTCAATCACCCGGTCGGAATAAACGAGATAAACCAGCGTGTTGCGCTTTGCATCGCAAGCGCGAACGATCTGCATCTTCTTGAAGATCAGTGAGCGGCGCTCGGAGAACACCACATCGCCCTGGGCGAACTTCTCCTTGAAGGCGATCGGCCCAATCTGGTTACAGGCCAGGGAGATGTCGGAAACCTCCTCCGCCACGCCCAGCATGCCCTTGACGCCGCCGCGCTCCGGCAGGGTGTAATGGCAGGCGACGCCCTCGACCAGCGGATCGTCGATGCCATAGACCACCAGCTTGTCGTCCGGGGTCATGAATTTCCAGACGGTTGATTTCTTCAGGATGACGTCCGGCCCGTCGGCCAAAGCGGCTGGCGCAGCGGCGGCCGCCCCCGCGAGCGCGCCGACGCCGGCGGCAAGAACCCGCAAGGCGGTCCGGCCCCGGCGGCGGGTCGCCGGCGAGCCGTGCTGATCGTCGGAAGTCGTTGCGGCGCTGGTCATGTGCGTTCGTTTCCTCGCTCGGGGACATCATCTGGCCGGGGCCCGCCCCGTCACCGGAAAATACGTTAGCCCAGAATGCCTGGGCAAAACTTCGGCGCCAAAGGCCAGCCTGCCCGGAAGGGGCGGCGCGGCCGCCGGAACCACAGATGGCGATGCGCCGCCCTGGCGGCAAGCAGCCCTCCACCGGTAATCGCGCGGCGACGCCAACGGGTTCGCCGCCGTTCATCCGTGGCGGCGCGGCCACGGATGGCGGGGAGTCAACCGCTGGCGCGCGCCAGGATGGCCGGAAAACTTGCGAACGGCCGCATTTACGGCGAGATAGAATGATCAGCATACGGACAGTAACCGGATTGCAGGCTCAACCGACCCTGAAATCCGGTTCAGGCTGACAGACACATGCTCCAACTTTTTGCTCTGGCGCATTTTCTCCATGCGGCGCGGCGCACGCCCCGCCTGAAAATGCGGCAGCGGGATGATTCGATGAACCTGCGGCGCGCCCCTGCTTCCCATGCCCTGACCGACGCGCCCGCCCCCGCCGGGGGCGGAGCCTGGCTGTCGGCGACGGGCCGGCGCGTGTTGAAGCTCATCGCTTCCGGCGCCGTGGCGCTCGGGGTCAGCGCCGGCATGGCGGCGGCCCAGTCACCGGCCTGCGACCAGTATCGGGCGGAGCTTTCGGCGCTGTCGCGCGGCAACCCGCAGGCGGCGGGGCAGGCCAACCAGATTCGCGGCGAGATCATCCAGCTTCAGGCGCAACGGTCGCGGTTCGGCTGTGATCGCGGCTTCCTGTTTTTTGGCGACCGCCCGCCGCAGTGCAGCCAGATCGACGCGCGTCTGCGCGCGCTGCAAGGCGCCTACGCCAACGCCCAGAGCCAGGCCCAGGGCAATCCCGCCCGCCGTCAGTCGCTGATGGCGGCCATTGCCCGGTATTGCAGCCCTGGCGGCCAGCGTGAACCGAATTTCTTCGAGCGGTTGTTCGGCGGCGGCCAGGCCGCGCCGCCGCCGCCGGACCAGCAGCAGTACGAAATGAACACGCACCGCCAGGCGACCGAGAATTCGCCGCGCTACGGCGGCTCCCGCGTGGTCTGTGTGCGCGCCTGCGACGGCTATTTCTTCCCCCTGCCCTCCAACCGCCGCGAAGGCGCGGAGGACATGTGCCAGGCGCTGTGCCCCAACACCCAGACGCTGGTGTATTTCATGTCCGGCGACGGGGTTATCGAGCGCGCCGGCAATCGTGAGGGCAAGCCCTACACGGAGCTGCCAAACGCCGGGAAGTACAAGAAATCCTTCGATCCCGCCTGCTCGTGCCGCAAGGCGGACGAAAGCTGGGCGACGGCGTTGCAGCCGGCCGAGAACATGCTGAAATCCGGCCGGGGCGACATGATCGTCACGGAGGAGAAAGCGGAGGAGCTGTCGCGGCCGAAGGCTGTCGCCGCCAGCAGGAAGCCGGAGGCGGCGCCCGCCCCGGAGGCCGACGAGGAAGCTCCCGTCGACCCCTCCACCCTGCCGACCGCCTCGAACGAATCCTCCGGCATCGGCCCGCAGACCATCAACGAAGAGCAGGCCGTGGGCGCCCGGGAAGGTCAGGTGCGTGAAACCGTAGGCCAGGGCGGCCAGCGCGCCAAGGTGCGCGTGGTGGCGCCCAACATCTTTGTCGAGCCGGTCGCGCCAGGCAAGGAACGCTGAGGCAGCCGGGCGCCGCCGCGCTTCGGGGCAACGCGGATCGCGGCGCTTCCGGCAAACGCACGCCGTCGCCGCGACCCGGCAGCCAGCCGCCCATTGCCCTGCCGGTGGCCGCCGACATTGTGCGCCAACCAAACGCGCGCCATCAGCGAGGCCTGCACCAGCAACCGCCAGTGTTCATGCGATACGCAGAGCCTTCGCCTGACGTCACAATGTGAATGGGGCCGGAGCAGTCCGGCCACGACGGCGCCGGTTATGCGTCGGCGCGTTTGCGTGCAGTCAACAGACGGCGGATGCCCCGCCGTTTACGCGCCCCCAAGCCGGCGCAGGGTTTCCGCGCGGCCGATCAGCGGCAGTAAAGCCGCCAGTTCCGGGCCGTGTTCGCGGCCGGTGAGCGCAAGGCGCAGCGGCATGAACAGCGCCTTGCCCCTGGCGCCTGTCTGTTCGCGGATGGCGCTGGTCCACTGTTTCCACGTTTCCATCGACCAGGGTTCAGCAGGTAGCGCGGCGACCGCTGCGGCGCGAAAAGCGTCGGTCATGCCGGCGTCCGGCGCCTGCTCCGGGCCCGAGGCGATAACGCCGGCCCAGCCAGCGACCTCGTTGAGGCGGCTGATATTGCCGCGCACCGCCAGCCAAAGCGGCTCGCTGGCGACGATCCCCAGCGCCGCCAGGCGCGGCGCGGCGTCGGCCCACGACATATCGTGCAGCAGCCGGGCGTTGAGATTGGCCAGCTCGCTCTCATCGAATTTGGCGGGCGCGCGGGAAATGCCGGACAGATCGACCAGGGCGGCCAGGGCGTCGAGACTGGCGACGGGGCGCACCGCCTCCGCCGTGCCGACCAGAACCGCCAGCGAGGCCACCGCCATCGGCTCCAGGCCACTGTCGCGCAGGCCGCGCAGGGAGAGGTGGCCGAGACGCTTGGACAGCCCCTCGCCGCTCGCCGTGGTCAGCAGGTTATGGTGCCCGAACAGTGGCGGCGCCGCGCCCAGCGCCTCAAAAATCTGGATCTGGGCGGCGGTGTTGGTGACATGATCCTCGCCACGCACCACATGGGTGACGCCCATGTCGGCGTCGTCGACCACCGATGGCAGGGTGTAAAGGAAGCTGCCGTCCTCACGGATCAGCACCGGATCGGACAGGGAACCGCTCTCCACCCGCGAGTCGCCGCGCACCAGGTCGGTCCAGGTCACCACGCCAGGCTCCAACAGGAAGCGCCAGTGTGGGCGCCGCCCCTGTGCTTCCAGCCCGGCCTTTTCCGCGTCGGTCAGTTTCAGCGCCGCCCGGTCGTAAACCGGCGGCAGCCCGCGCGCCAGCTGGCGCTTGCGGCGGCGGTCCAGTTCGTCGGCGGTTTCGTAGCAGGGATACAGCCGGCCGGCGTCGCGCAAACGCTGCGCCGCCGCCTGATAGACCGCCATGCGGTCCGACTGGCGGAACTCCTGATCCGGCGTCAAACCAAGCCAGGCGAGGTCCTCGCGGATCGCCGCCGCGTATTCGGCGCGTGAGCGCTCCAGGTCCGTGTCGTCGAGGCGCAGGATAAACCGCCCGCCAGCGCGCCGCGCCAGCAGCGCGTTGAGCAAGGCCGTGCGGGCGTTGCCGATGTGCAGATAGCCGGTGGGCGAAGGGGCAAAACGGACGATCATGGGGGCGCTGCCTGGGGCGATCTGGCTCATGGGCCGGTTATGACCGAGCCCAAACGCAGAAGCAACGCCACGGGGAGCCTCCTTCGGAATTTGCCGCCGCCTGCGCCCAGCCGATGGACAGGGCTGATCCGCCATGCTGCACTTGCCGCCGCGCGCGCCATGGCGCGCGCGCTGGATGCGCGCCTGACGCCCGAGGAGATCGCCGATGCCGCCTGCAACCGGTACGCCCCGCACCCTTCTTTCGATCGCTGGCGCCCAGCCGCAACGCGCCCGGCTTTCCCAGGCGACGCTGGTCATCATCGACGCCCAGAACGAATACCGCTCCGGCAGCCTGCCGCTGGCCGGAATCGACCGGGCCATCGAGCGGCTGGCCCTGCTCCTCCAGAGGGCCCGCGCAGCGGCGACGCCCATCATTCATGTCGCGCAGATTGGCCGGCCGGGCGGACTGTTCGATCCCGAAGGCGCCGGCGGGGCTTTCCTGACCGAGGCGACGCCCCAGGGGGCCGAGCCGATCGTGCACAAGCGCCTGCCCAACGCCTTCGCCGGAACCGACCTGGATGCAATCGTCCGGGAATTTGGCCGCCCGCAGCTGATTATCGCCGGTTTCATGACCCACATGTGCGTCAGCGCCACGGCGCGCTCGGCGCTGGATCACGGGCACAACAGCTTCGTCGCGGCGGACGCCACCGCGACGCGCGCCCTGCCGGACGCCCTGCACGGCAGCCCTGTCGCGGCGTCGGAGGTCCACCGCGTCGCCCTTGCGGAAATCGCCGACCGTTACGCGGAGGTTGTCGAAACCGACAACATCGCCAGCTGACCGGCGTCCGGCGCGCAAGGCGCACGCTCCAACAGAAAAGCCCCGGATCGGCGTGATCCGGGGCTTTTTCCTGTCTGGCGCGGCGGCGGTCTTACTCGGCCGCGGCGGCGCGCTGGTCGCGCAGCTTGTCGGAGCGCTCCTGCTTCAGGCGCTCGGCGACCAGGAAGGCCAGCTCGATCGCCTGCTCCGCGTTGAGGCGCGGGTCGCAGTGGGTGTGGTAACGGTCGGACAGGCCAGCCTCGGAGATGGCGCGGGCGCCGCCGGTGCATTCGGTGACGTCCTTGCCGGTCATCTCCAGGTGGATGCCGCCGGCGTAGGTTCCCTCGGCCGCATGCACGTCGAAGAAGGTTTTGACTTCCGACATGATGAGGTCGAACGGCCGGGTCTTGAACGAACCGGCCTTCACCGTGTTGCCGTGCATCGGATCGCACGACCACACCACCGAGCGCCCCTCGCGCTGCACCGCCCGCACCAGGCCTGGCAGATGATCGCCAGCCTTGTCGGCGCCGAAGCGGCAGATGAGGGTCAGGCGGCCAGGCTCATTCTCCGGGTTCAGCACGTCGACCAGCTTCAGCAGTTCGTCGCCGCTGAGCGACGGGCCGCACTTGACGCCAATCGGGTTCTGCACGCCGCGGAAATATTCCACGTGGGCATGATCGAGCTGGCGGGTGCGGTCTCCGATCCACAGCATGTGGCCGGAGGTGGCGTACCAGTCGCCGGTGGTCGAATCGACGCGGGTCAGGGCCTGCTCGTAGCCGAGCAGCAGCGCCTCGTGGCTGGTGTAAAACTCGGTCGAGCGCATCTCCGGATGGGTTTCCGGGTCGATGCCGATGGCGCGCATGAAGTCGAGCGACTCGGTGATGCGGTTGGCCAGCTCCTGGTAGCGGCCCGACTGCGGGCTGTCCTTGACGAAGCCCAGCATCCAGCGATGCACGTTGTCCAGATTGGCGTAGCCGCCATTGGCGAAGGCGCGGATCAGGTTCAGCGTCGCGGCCGACTGGCGGAAGGCCATGAGCTGGCGGCGCGGATCGGGCGAGCGCGCTTCAGCGGTGAAGCCGATGTCGTTGACGATGTCGCCGCGATAGCTCGGCAGTTCGACGCCGTCGATGGTCTCGGTGTTGGCCGAGCGCGGCTTGGCGAACTGGCCAGCGACGCGGCCAACCTTCACCACCGGCGAGGCGCCGGCGAAGGTGAGCACCACCGCCATCTGCAGGAAGACGCGGAAAAAGTCGCGGATATTGTCGGCGCTATGTTCGGCAAATGCTTCGGCGCAATCGCCGCCCTGAAGCAGAAAAGCTTCGCCAGCAGCGACCTTGCCGAGCGCGCGCTTCAGTTGCCGCGCCTCACCGGCAAAAACCAGCGGCGGAAACGCGGACAGCTGCTCCTCGACAGCCGCAAGGGCGGCGGCGTCGGGATAGGCCGGCATCTGCTGCACTGGTTTCTGGCGCCATGAGGCGGGCGTCCACCGCTCACTCATCTTCGTCACTCCCGCGGCGGGCCGTTTGTGGATGGCAGCCGCCGCACTGCCCCCGGGCATTTGTCTGCAACGCGACCGCCCTTGCTGGCTGAGGCGCCCTGCCCGTTATTGTCGGAATGTCGTCGCCGCAGCACGTCCCGCGCTGCGACGGACACCTTCCAGAAGCGGGGCTTATACCGCTTAAGTTAACAATAATGAAGTCTTTTGCGCGGCGCCTTTCGGGCGGGGCGGCCTCAGATCGTGCAGCGCCGGGAAGGCGCCCGGAATCATGCGGAGCTTCCAGACGCCGGCTTACGGATTGACCGGCGCGCGCAGGGTCACCAGCTCCTCGGCCGCGGTGGGATGCACGGCGATGGTGCGGTCGAAATCCGCCTTGGTCGCGCCCATGCTCACGGCGATGCCGAGGACCTGGATCATCTCGCCCGCCCCTTCGCCAAGAATGTGCACGCCGAGCACCCGATCCGTGGCGCGATCGACGATGATCTTCATCATCATCCGCTCGGCGCTGCCGGAGAGGGTCGCCTTCATGGGGCGGAACGCGGTGCGAAAGATCAGCACGTCGCCGTGGCTGGCGCGCGCCTGCTCCTCCGTCAGGCCGACCGTTCCGATCTCCGGCGTCGAAAATACCGCCGTCGGGATCAGGCCATGGTCAACCGTGGTGGGGCGCCCGCCATACACGGTGTCGGCGAAGGCATGCCCCTCGCGGATGGCGACCGGGGTCAGATTGACGCGATTGGTCACGTCGCCCACGGCGTAGATGGAGGGAACGCTGGTGCAGGAATAATCGTCCACCTGCACCGCGCCCAGGGCGTCCAGCTTGACGCCGGCCTCCTCCAGGCCGAGGCCGCGGGTATTGGGCAGGCGGCCGATCGCCAGCAGCACGGCGTCGACCTGGACGGTTTCGCCATCCGTCAACGCCACGTCCAGGCCATCCGCCGTGCGGTCGATGCGCGCCAGCTGACGGCCGAGGCGCAGATCCATCTGCTGGCCGAGAGCGGCGGCGAGGCCGTCCTGCAGGTCGTGATCGAAGCCGCGTAACAGCCGGTCGCCGCGATGCACCAACGTCACCGCGCTGCCAAGGCCGGCGAAAATGCCGGCGAACTCCACGGCGATATAACCGGCGCCAACGACCATGATGCGGCGCGGCTGGCGCGGCAGGTGCAGGGCCTCGTTGGAGGTGATGGCGTGCTCGACGCCGGGCACGCCGGGAAGCTGCGTCGGCCAGGCGCCGGTGGCGACGAGGATGCGCTCCGCCGTGACAATGCGCCCATCCGGCAGCAGGCGCACGGCGTTGGGGCCGGCGACGACGGCGCGGGCGTCAACGATCTCGACGCCGGAATTGGCCAGATTGTTGCGATACAGCCCTTCAAGGCGGGTGATTTCCGCATCCTTGCGGGCGATCAGACTGGCCCAGTCGAACACCGGGGCCTGGGGCAGCGTCCAGCCAAAGCCGGCGGAGTCGCTGAATTCATGGGCGAAGCGGCTGGCGTAGACCAGCAGCTTCTTGGGGACGCAGCCGCGAATGACGCAGGTGCCGCCCATGCGGAATTCCTCGGCCACCATGACGCGGGCGCCGTGAGTCGCCGCGATGCGCGCTGCGCGCACGCCGCCTGAACCTCCGCCAATGACAAACAGGTCCACGTCATACGCGCTCATCTGGCAAGCTCCTGTGGCGGCGCGCCCCAAAACCGGCGACCGCTTCGCGGGAATGTTCTACTGGACAATGGTCCGCCCGGGGCCACTCTCGCCCGCAGCGAAACCGGACGCCGTGTCGTAACGCACGGCCCCGAAGGATTTGCAGAACCAGATGGCCGCAGCGCCAAGAATGGCCAGCCACCAGCCCTGCCAGGCGCCATGCCCCACCTCGGCGATGACAAGGACAGCGGCGATCGCCGCCAGCGCCGGCGGCAGCTCTTCGCGCCGGCGCAGGACCAGCAGCGCCTTGCCGAGCCAGGCGAGCGCGATCGCCGCCAGCAACGCGCCAAGCACGCCCAGCTCCGCCCAGATCTGCAGGAACATGTCGTGGGGATGGCCAACAGCCAGCAAGGTGCGATGCTCCCCGGGAACCAGCAGCGCCACCGGAGCGTCCCCCATTCTGGGGCTGACGCCGAAGCCGGCGCCGGTGAACGGCCGCAGCAGCGTCACCTCGCCAAAGCTCTGCCAGATTTCCACCCGGTCACGGGCATGCAGGGATTGCAGCCGATCCAGCGCCCAGCCGGGCACGGCGCGCTGGGCCAGGTCGCCCTTCACCGGCGCCAGCGCCAGGGCGGCGAACAGGCCGGCCATCACCAGCCCCCAGGCGAAACGCGGCGCAAGACGGGCGAGGCCGAAAATCAGGGCGCCGCAGACCAGCGCCAGCATGGCGGCGCCGGAGACGGATTTGAACACCGCCGCGGCCATCAGCACGGCGAGCGCGCCCATGACCAGTCGGCGACGCGGCGCGCCTTCCGACAGGCTCCACAGCGGCCAGTACAGCACGACGAAACAGATCACCGGTTTGTTGAGCACGAACAATGCCGGGCGCATGCCGACGGCGTGGCGCCAGGCCATGCCGGTGAACAGTTCGATCAACACCTCGGCGCAGGCCAGGGCGAACAGGCTGGCGAACAGGACGAACACGGCGCGGCGCTGCAACTGGCCAAGACTGAGGCCAAGAATGGCCGCGGCGACGAGCGGTGCGAACGCCTCCCCCATGGCGAACAGCCCCAGACGAGGAAATGGATGCCAGAGCAGGGAAATGGCGGCGAGGGCTGCGAACAGGGGCAGAAAAGCGCCCGGCAGCGACCGGGCGCGGTCCCAGGCGTCGGCCGCGAGCGCCGGTCCCCGACCCGCAACCACGGCGCCGGCGAGAGCCAGCAGCGCGGCGACGCCGATCAGCGCCGCCGATGAGCGCACGGCGAAGGCCAGCGCCAGCGGCATGGCCGCCAGCACCACCCACGCGGCCTGCTCCAGACAAGCGCCGGAGGAGGCGCCCGGCGCAGGGGCTGGCGTGCGGTTCGGGGCGTTGGCTGTCGTCATGTCTGGCGTCCCGGCCCTGTTATCTCGCCGTTTCATGGAAGGCCGGGCGCACGTCCGGCCATAACGCGGGGCGCTCCGGACGCGGAGGATCATCAGCCGCCCGCGCTGGACGGCCGGCCGCCGTCTCGCCTCAGAAGGTCTTGCCGCGCTGGCGCAGTTCGTTGCGGATGCGCTCGACGACGACGCCCGACAGGGACTGGGTCCAGTCCTGCATGCGCGTCATCATTTCCTGCATGACGGCTGGCTGGCTCTGCACGTATTTCACGCCGGCCGGCGAGGTGAAAAAGGCGGCGACCTGGCGGAGATCGTCTTCAGGAATCTGCTCGGCGAAAATTTTCGCCGCCACGTTAACCATGTCATTGGTCCTGGCGTTAATTTCCGGCGTGATTTTGGTAATGATTTCCTCAACGTCCGCCTTGATTTCGGGGCGAGTCACCAATTGCTCGCGCACCTGGGCGAACAGGCCGGGAATCACGGCCTCGAACGAGCGGTCGAGGCCCGAAGCCTTCACCACTTCACGGGCCACGGTCATCTGGGCTTCTGTCGGCTCCTTGCCCTGCGCAAGGGCGGCGCTGGCGGCCAGAGGCGCCGCAACCGCGATCAGGCCAGCGGCGGCAAAGCGGGCAAATCGATTCATCATTCTCTCCAGCTCACCAGTTTCCGGCCCCGGAACGACGCTTCCGGGGCGCAATTTCATACGATCATCCCGGGCAACATGCCATCGCGCGGGATGAAATAGCGCCCCCCGGTCCAGCGCCTTCGCCCAGAAAGACGCCCGCCCGGGAACGCCCCGCCCTCAGCGGCGCGCCGGGCCGTCCGCTCCCGCCGCGACGACCTCACGGATCATATACGTGGCGGCGGCGTCGTATTTGCGGGCAGCGGCCTGCAACGCCCCGTCCGCCGACGGGATGAAACCGCACCGGCGCCAGAACGCCTCCGCGCCGTTCACCGCCACCAGGCCGAGCCGCTCAAGCCCGCCCTGCTTCGCCACGGCGACGGCCCTGGCGACAGCGGCCTGCGCCGCGCCGGTTCCGCGCGCCGCCGGCGCCAGCGCCAGGTCATGCAGATAATACAGGACGGGAAACGGAGGCAGCGCCCCAAGCAGGCTGTTGAGCGCCGGCGGCGCCGCGGCGGTCCATGGATGGGAAATGAGATAACCGCCGGGGAGCGCGCCGGTCGCCTCCCGCGTCTCCAGGACCATGCACCCTTGCGGATAAAGGCCAAGGCGCTCGGCGAACACGGCGGCGTCCTCGGGATAGTCCGGGTGAACCTCCGCCGCGAGCGCCATCACCGCCGCCAGGTCGCCGGCGGTCATGGCCCGCCAGGTCCAGCCGCCGGGTTCCGCCGCCATGCTCAGACCTGCCCGAGCTCGATCAGCCCGCCGGGGGCAGCCAGCACAACGCCGGTGGCCAGACCAATGAACAGGCCATGCTCCACCACGCCGGGAATGGCGACGAGCGCCCCGGCCAGCGCCTCCGGCTGCGGCAGGACGCCAAAGTGGCAGTCGATGATATAATGGCCGCCATCGGTGATGAAGGTCTTGCCATCGCGCTGGCGCAGGACCAGCTCACCGGCACAGCCACAGCGGGCGGCGGCGGCGGCGATCTGCCGGCGCGTCACCTCCAGGCCGAAGGGATTGACCTCGACGGGCAGCGGGAACCTGCCGAGCACCGCGACCTTCTTGCTGTCGTCGGCAATGACGATCATGCGCTTGCTGGCGGAGGCGACGATCTTCTCACGCAGCAGCGCGCCGCCGCCGCCCTTCACCAGGCGCAGCTGTTCGTCCAGCTCGTCGGCGCCGTCGACCACGAGGTCAAGCTCGGGCGTCTCGTCCAGGGTGGACATGGGAATGCCCTCGCCTTCGGCCTGGGCCTGGGTCGCCTCCGATGTGGCCACGCAGATGACCTTGAGGCCGCCGCGCACCCGATCACCCAGCAGCTCAACGAAATGCTTCGCCGTGGAGCCGGTGCCCAGCCCCAGCCGCATGCCGTCGCTCACGGCTTCGAGGGCGCGCGCCGCCGCCTGGCGCTTCAGATCTTCTGAACTCATCCTGTCCTGTCCCGGCCGTGCTGTTCCGGCCCTGCCGCCGCCTGGAGAATTGCCTGGCGCAAACCCGGTCCACCAGACCAGCGCCTGCTCCAGCCCTGAAACAACGGGTTTGCACGCTGTCCACGCCGTTTCGCCGCGACATGGAGCCGACGCGGGCCGGGTCCAGTTCGCCGGAAAGCGGCTTACCTGGCCTGCGGCGTGCAGACCACCTTTTCGTTGAAGACGTAGCAGATGCTCATCTCGCCGGTGCGATCGTTGATGCGGAACACGCCGCCCTCCCGCTCGTGACGCGAGGTCACCAGCCGGTAATCGCCCGGCGTCTGCGCGCCGCCGCCTTCGCCCGGTCCATAGCACAGGGTGACGCCGACAGAACCCTCTTTCAGGCCATACTGACAGGCGCCCATCTCGCCGGTGACGCGCTCGACCCGATAAATACGGTTGAGATCGACCTGCGGCGCGGGAGCGAAATCATAATTGCCAGCGCGCGCCGCCGTGGCGGCCAATGCGCATGCGGCCAGCGCCCCCGCGAACACCGCGCGCCGCAAACTGGCTGACGCGGCGCGTTTCTTCTGCGACATGAATCCAATCCCCGTGACAAGAAGCGACGAATCGACCGCTGGCGGACCTCGACGGCGTTACTGTATCAGAGTCGCAAACGGCCATATCATGGCCAGCGCGATTTCGACCGCCCTGGCCCCACCCGCCAAAAGCCCGCCAGTTCCACCTGTTGCGACACGGTCGTCCATTGGCGTCCGCCGGCGCAGCCAAATTCCACAGGAGCCCGCATGATCACGCCGCCGACCCTCGTGCTGGACCTGGACGGAACCCTCGTGGACACCGCCCCGGACCTGCTGGCGACGCTGAACGTCGTGCTGGCGGGCGAGCGCCTGCCCCCGGTGACCCTGGACCAGGTGCGGGCGATGACCGGCGCCGGCGCCCGCGCCCTGCTGGAGCGCGGCATGGCGGCGGCCGGCGTCGTCGCCGCGCCGGAGCGGATGGACGCGCTGTTCGCCGCGTTCATAGATTATTACGCGGCGCATATCGCCGACCATTCGCGCCCCTTCCCCGGCGCGCTGCAATCGTTACAGCGTTTTTCGGACGCCGGCTGGCGACTGGCGGTCTGCACCAACAAGCTGGAAGGGCTGGCGCGCCTGCTGCTCGATGCGCTGGAGCTGACGCCGCGCTTCGCCGCCATCGCCGGCGGCGACACCTTCGCTTTCCGCAAGCCGCATCCAGGCCACATCCTGGAAACCGTGCGGCTGGCCGGCGGGGAGCCCGGGCGGGCGGTGATGGTGGGCGACAGCGCCGCCGACATCAACGCCGCCAGGGCCGGGGGCGTGCCGGTGGTCGGCATGACCTTCGGCTACACCGACATTCCGGTGGCCGATCTGAACCCGGATGTGACGCTCGACCATTTCGACGCCCTGTACGACGCCGCCGCCCGCCTGCTGCCGGCCAGCCTCGCGGCCGCCAGGGCCTGACCGGGGCGCCTGACGCGCGGCGCCAGCGTGTTCGTCACCTGCGCGCGTTAACGCCTCTCGACAGGGGGCGGCCGGCGTGCTGTTTCTGGGACAATGCCAGCCTGAAAACAAAGCCGAACGGGAGACACGCCATGGACGCCGCCACCACGCCGACGGTTCAGGAAGTTCTGTACGACGTCGACAGCCACATCGCGACCATCACCCTCAACGCGCCGGAGCGGATGAACACCATCTCCGGCCCGATGCTGGATGAGTTGACCCAGCTGCTGGTGCGCGCCAATGAGGACCCGGAGGTGCGCTGCGTTATCCTCACTGGCAAGGGCCGCGCCTTCTGCGCCGGCCTTGACCTGCGCCCCAAGGGCGAGGCCGGCGCCAAGCTGATGAGCTCGGCCTCTTCCCCCACCAATCTCAACCTGCGCAACACGCCGCCCACGGTGATGCACGCCATGGACAAGCCGATCATCTGCGCGGTGAATGGCGGCGCCGCCGGCTATGGCATGGATACGGCGCTGGGTTGCGACATCCGCATCATGGCGAAATCGGCCAAGCTGGCGGCGGCCTTCACCCGGCGCGGCGTGGTGCCGGAATCGGGCGGCACCTGGTTTCTGCCGCGCATGATCGGCTGGTCAAAAGCGGCGGAGCTGATCTTCACCGGGCGCACGCTTTCAGCTGAAGAATCGGTTGAATGGGGCCTCGCCTCTTATGTGGTGGAGGACGACCAGCTGATGGCGAAGGCCCGTGAGCTGGCGCTGGATATCGCCAGCAACGCCCCGCTCGCCGTGCAGGCCTCCAAGCGCATGATGCGCATGGGCCTTTCCGAGCAGTTCAACGACCACGTGCACCACGTGTTCCTGCAGTTGCTGCCGCTGTTCAAATCGGAAGACGCGGCGGAAGGCATGACCGCCTTCATGGAAAAGCGTCCAGCCGTCTTCAAGGGCCGCTGACGCCCGCAGCGCGCGCGATGGCGGCGGCCCAGGGCGCGTCCGCGTTGCTTCCACAGGGCGACGTTCAAAAACCAGGGCGGCCATTGACGGCGGCCGCCGCCCCAGGCCACCCTCATCATCAAGCAATTGTGAGCGCACGGCCCGGCCGACAGCTTCCGCACGGAAGCATCCCGGGCATGTCGCGGCGCAGCCACAACAAATACAAAGAGACGGCGGCGGCTGCATCAGGCGGGCGCCGGCCCGGGAGGCACCCATGAAGCACCTGCTCAAAGCCGGCGTCGCCGCGCTTGCCCTGATCACCTGCGTCGCGGCCGCCCAGGCGGAAACCATCCGCATCGGCGTGCTCACCGATATGGCCGGCCCGCTCTCCGACGCCCAGGGGCCGGGCTCCGTCGAAGCCACGCGCATGGCGGTGGAGGATTTTGGCGGCAAGCTGCTGGGCGAGAAGGTCGAGGTGATCGGCGCGGATCACCAGAACAAGGCCGACATCGGCGCGGCCATCGCCCGCGACTGGTACGACACCCGCAATGTGCAGATGATCATGGATCTCGGCAGCTCGGCCGTGGCCATCGCCGTGCAGAATATCGCCAAGGACAAGAACCGCCTCTCCGTCGCCACCGGCGCCGCCAGCAGCGAACTCACCAACAAGCATTGCAATGCCAACGCCATCCAGTGGGGTTACGACACCTACCAGTTCGCCAAGGGCATCACCGGCCCGGTGGTGAAGGCCGGCGGCGACAAATGGTTCTTCATCTCGGCCGATTACGCCTTTGGCCATGCGCTGGAGAACGACACCCGCAAGAACGTGGAGGCCATGGGCGGCAAGGTGCTGGGCTCGGTGCGCCACCCGATCAACAATCTCGATTTCTCCTCCTTCCTGATGCAGGCGAAGAACTCCGGCGCCAACGTCATCGCCATCGCCAGCGCCATCGCCGACCAGCAGAACGCGCTGAAGCAGGGCCAGGAGTTCGGGATTTTCGACGACAAGACCAAAGCCGCCGCCATGGCGCTGCTGCTGTCCGACGTGCATTCGGTGGGCCTGAAGGCGGCGCAGAACACCACGGTGTCGTCGATCTTCTACTGGGACGCGGACGATGAGAGCCGCGCCTTCTCGGAGCGTTACGCCAAAAAGATGGGCCGGCCGCCGTCCGAGGCGCAGGCCATGAACTACAGCGGCACGCTGGCGTGGCTGCGCGCGGCGGAAGCCGCCAAATCCGTGGAGACGGACAAGGTGTTGGCGCAATTGCGCAGCGGCCCGATCAAGGCGCCGTTCATCCGCAACGGCGAGTTGCGCGCCGACGGCAAGCTGGTCCGCGATATCTGGCTGATGAAGGTGAAAACCCCGGAAGCCTCGAAGAAGCCCTGGGACTACATGGAAATCACCGGCACGATCGCCGGCAAGGACGCCTTCCGGCCGGCTTCGGAGTCGGAATGCAAGTTGCTGAAGGGGTGAGGAACTGACGCCCACCAGGCCGGCCGCCCGGACCATCGCCGGGCGGCTACACCGCCCTCATATATACATAGCCCGCCGCGCAATATCGTCATTAATACTGCAACACGCAGATCTTGTTGCGCATTAAACAATATTACGATCACACTTATACCAAAGTATAACAATCATCCAAATACATCTCTCTGCAGCCACATTGCGCCCCTCCATAGCTTCCGCCATGATCCTTCCGGAACCAGAACAAGCGGTCCGGAGGAAACATGACCACTATCCGCAAGGCGTTTGCCGCCGCGCTGCTCGGCGCGACGGCTGTTGGCGCGGCGTTTGCCGCGCCGGCGGCGGCGCAGGGCGCTGACAGGCCGGTGAAGATCGGCATGATGGGCGATCTGGCGTCGGTCTATTCAGACATTGGCGGCAAGGGCGGCATTGAAGCCATCAAGATGGCCATTGAGGACTTCGGCGGCGAAGTGCTCGGCAAGAAAATCGAATTCGTCGCGGCCGACAGCCTCAACAAGCCGGACCAGGCCTCCGCCATCGCCCGCCAGTGGTATGACAATGACGGCGTCGACGTCATTGTCGACCTGCCGACCTCGGCCACGGCGCTGGCGACCATGCAGATCGCCAATGATCGCAAGAAAATCGTGATGGTGACGGGCGCCGGCAGCTCCGACATCACCGGCAAGCACTGCTCGCCCTACACCGCCCACTGGACCTGGGACACCTACGCCAACGGCAAGACCGTCGGCCAGGCCACCGTGAAGGAAGGCGGCGACACCTGGTTCTTCATCACCGCCGACTATGTGTTTGGCCACTCGCTGGAGCGCGACACCAGCGAATTCGTCAAGGCGGCCGGCGGCAAGGTGCTGGGCAGCGCCAGGCACCCGCTCAACAATCAGGACTTCTCCTCTTTCCTGCTCCAGGCCCAGAGCTCGAAGGCGAAGATCGTCGGCCTGGCCAATGGCGGCGGCGACACCGTCAATTCCATCAAACAGGCGGCCGAGTTCGGCCTGGGACAGGGCGGCCAGAAGCTTGCCGGGCTGGTGATGTTCATCTCCGACATCCACAGCCTGGGCCTCAAGACCGCCCAGGGCCTGGTGATCACCGAGGCGTGGTACTGGGACAAGGACGAGAAGACCCGCGAGTTCGCCAACCGCTTCTTCAAGCGCACCGGCCGCATGCCGACCATGAACCAGGCGGCGAACTGGAGCGCCGTCACCCATTACCTCAAGGCGGTGAAGGCCGTGGGCTCCATGGACGCCGACAAGGTGATGGCGAAGATGCGCGAGACCCCCGTGCAGGACATGTTCACCGACAATGGCGTGCTGCGCCAGGACGGCCGCATGGTGCATTCCATGCTGCTGCTGGAAGTGAAGAAGCCGGAGGAATCGAAGAAGCCCTGGGACTATTACAAGATCATCGCCGAAGTGCCCGGCGACCAGGCGTTCCGCCCGCTCAAGGACGGCGGTTGCCCGCTGGTGAAATAACCCCGCCCATAACAGTTCCAGCGCCCGGAGGCGCTTCAGGAATGCCGGCGTCACCAAATGCGCGGGCGCCCTGCCCGATGCATTGCCTCCTGAAAGGTGGCGCCCGTTTTGCCAGAAAACGAGGTCCAGTTGATCCGCGCGCGCCCGATTTACGGGCGCGTTTTTTGCCGCGCATCCTGAAAGCCGGCGCCGCATCATCGCTCCGCGGCCGGGCGCCGCGCTCACGCCAGCGCAAAGACGCCGCCGCGTCTGCATCCCGGTTGATATATGGGCGCGGCGCGCTCCGTGCAGGTTCCTCCAGACGCCGCGCGCCTGACCAGGAGCACTTTTCCGGTCAAAGGTTACATGAATACCCTTCTGTCGATGCTGATCCAAAAATGTGAAAGGCGCAGCGCCCTCATCCCGCCCTGAGGCCAGGCGGAGCGTCGTCCGCGGGCCTCTGAAGGAAAATAACCCCATAACATTTATGGCGCCGCCTGTACGCGACATAAGATAATATGATAATATTTCTCATTCATCACATAAATATTGGTTACAAATGTATAGCAACCAACAATTGCTCACAACACAATTTGTGACACTATTTACGGTTCTTGACCCACTGAGTCATATGGCGCTTTTTCTTGCGCTGACCGGCCATTTCAACCCCAGGCAGAAACGGACCGCCGCGATTGCCGGCGTCGCCGCTGCTTTCCTCGTGCTCACGGCCTTCGGGTTGTGCGGCCAGGTCCTGCTGAAGACCATGGGCGTATCCTTGCGATCGTTCCAGATAGCCGGGGGCGTCATCATGCTGGTGTTCGCCATGACCATGGTCCTGGGTTCCGGCGAGATCGCCTACGAATGCGCGGCAGACAAATCGTGCTCGCCATTCGACACCGCCATTTACCCCCTGGCGGTCCCCGTGATCGCCGGCCCGGCGGCGCTTCTCTGCATGGTGCTGATGATGGACGGCGTGAACAGCACGACCGACGCCAGCCGCATACAGGTTCTGGGCGTGCTGGTCGTCGTGCTGGCGTTGCTGCTGCTCGCGTTACTGCTCGGCGATCGCATCGCCCGCGCTATCGGAAACGGCGGCGCCAATCTGCTGCGGCGCATTCTGGGGCTGGTGCTTGCAGCGGTTGCGGTCAATATGACCCTTGCGGCCGTTGGCAACTGGCTCGGATTGCCGCCACTTTGAGCATGGGCGTGCCATGCCATTTCCCGCAAGATCACCTGCCCTGCAATACTGGAACATGACGGTCCGGCAGATCATGAAGGCATCAGCACAAGCCCCGCCGGCGCGCACCAGGCAGAAAACGGGCCGGAGCAAATTCGCGGAAAATGCTCCGCCTGGCGCGGGCCCCGCCCTTGCATCGGGCAGACTCATTCAGCCATGTCCATCGCGCAGCCGTGTCCACCGCGCCTGACGCAATGGCGCCGCCAATGCGCCGGGCGTCAGTTGCGCGGGACAGCTGCGCGCGGAAAACCAGTCTTGCAAAACGCGTATGCAGTTGAATGAGAAATGGTGGGCGGTACTGGGATTGAACCAGTGACCCCACGCGTGTGAAGCGTGTGCTCTCCCGCTGAGCTAACCGCCCTAACCGGTTGCGACGCGTTACCGTCGCCGGGAATGCGCCACTCATAGGCGCCGTCGCGGACCTCGTCAAGCGGAGGCCGCGCCGTCATGCACAGTTTCCCCAAAAGCCCGATTGCGCGCCCCACCGTGGCCACCGGCAACTGTTGCCCATGCGTCACGCGCTTCTGGCAATTGCCCGCCGGGGGGCCGCGCCGCATTGCCTGTTAACCCCACCTTGAGCATTTTGTCGCAAACAAGGGAACATTGCGCCCCTTCGGCGTATTTCCCGATATGAACGTCACATTTCACCCCGGACGAGGCAATGATGCGTCGCTTGACTTTCGGTATGGTCGGTCTGTTGGCTGGACTGGCGTCGTTCGCGCCGTCTGCATTTGCCTATCCCGAGATCGACCCGCTCACCCGCCAGCCGCTCGTCTATGATGCTCCCAACTTCAGGGCGAAGGCGACGAATATCCCGCGCGCAGTCGTGGAGTTTCCCGGCAAGTATGCGCCGGGCACCATCGTGATCTCCACTTCCGAACGCCGGCTGTACTTTGTGCTGCCGGACGGCAAGGCCATCCGCTATGGCATTGGCGTTGGGCGTGAGGGCTTCTCGTGGGCCGGCACCGAACGCGTGACCATGAAGCGCGAGTGGCCGACCTGGACGCCGCCCGCCTCGATGCTGAAGCGTCGCCCTGACCTGCCCCGCTTCATGCCTGGCGGCGAGGACAATCCGATGGGCGCGCGCGCCCTCTATCTGGGCAACACTCTCTATCGCATCCACGGCTCCAATGAGCCGGAGACGATTGGCCAGGCCGTTTCTTCAGGCTGCATCCGCATGATGAATGAAGATGTGATCGATCTCTACGCCCGCGTGCCCGTCGGCACCCGCGTGGTGGTGATGCGCTGATCCTGCCAACAGCTGCAGCAAAAGCGAAAGGGCCGGAACTTCCGGCCCTTTTTTATGCGCGGGCGCGCCATCAGGCCGCGGCTGCCACGGACACTCCATGCGCGACCTTCGGGCCCCGCCAGAGGCGCTACGGCCAGGCCATGGCGGAAAACGGCGCCCCGGGAGAACGCGTATCAGCGGCTCATGCCCTTGTGGGCGAGTTCGGCCAGGTATTCCGCCCACATGGCGTCCCGCTCCACGACCATGCGATGCAACAGGCGCCAGCCATACAGGCCGGTGTCATGGCCATCGTCGAACACGACGCGCACGGCGTAATTGCCGATGGGCTCCAGCGCCGCTATCCGCACGTCGCGCTTGCCGCCAACAGTCTTGCGGTCGGCGGCGCCATGGCCCCGCACCTCGGCCGACGGGCTCCAGACGCGCAGGAACTCGGCCGACAGCACGCCGCTCACCCCATCGTCGAATGTGATGGCCAGACCATCCCTGCCGGAAAACAGCCGCAGCTCCTCCGGCCATGCTCCATCATCTCCGGCGCCCTGCGCAGCCATGCCCGCTCTCCACCCCCAACCAGGCGGCGAGGATAGCGGCGCGGCCACCACCTGCAAAGCTCCCGCCAACAGAGGCAGCCAGATCATTGGTGACGCGTCCTCTGGCCACCGCTCCCCTCCACCGGCTAGCCAGGGCGCCCAGCCGGGCGCTCCGGTGGCCTGACGCGGTCGTAAAAAAGCAAACCGCCAGCCTGAGGAAGCTGGCGTTTTGCCTGACGTTCTCCTTCGCGTCTTCCCTTGAAGTCTCCAGTGGGCGCTGGCCCCGGCGCGATGGCCTGGCCGACCCTCATCCGGTCCTATCCCCTGGCGCGGGCGCGGATCATGAAATTGTCGTAGGTATATTCAGCCACCTGCCACCATAGATAGGAGTCATTGCGGAAGGTGCGAACGGCGTCGTACACCTTCTTGAACTCAGGGTTCCTGGCCGAAATCTCATCGTAAAGCTGGTTTGAAACCTTGTAACAGGCCTCCATGACGTCCTGGGGGAACGCCCGGAGCTGGGCGCCGCCAGCGACCAGGCGCTTGATGGCGCCGGGGTTCTTGGCGTCGTAGTTCGCCTGCATCTGCTGGTTGGCCATCAACGCCGCCGTGCGCACCACGGCCTGATAGGTTTTCGGCAGTTCGTTAAATTTGGCCTGGTTGAAGAAGAAATTCAGGGCGGCGCAGCCTTCCCACCAGCCAGGATAGTAATAATATTTGGCGACGCGCGCGAAACCGAGCTTTTCGTCGTCATAGGGGCCGACCCATTCGGCGGCGTCGATGGTGCCCTTTTCCAGCGCCGGATAGATGTCGCCGCCGGCAATCTGCTGCGGCACGCCGCCAAGGCGCTGCAAAATCTGGCCGGCGATGCCGGCGATGCGCATTTTCAACCCGTTCAGATCCTGAACCGAATTGATTTCCTTGCGAAACCAGCCGCCCATCTGGGTGCCGGTGTTGCCGCCCGGAAGCATGGTCACGTTATATTTCTTGTAGAACTCGTTCATCATGTCGAGACCGCCGCCGGTGAGAAACCAGGCGTTGATCATGCGGGCGTTGAGACCAAAAGGTATCGCCGAACCAAAGGCAAATGTAGGGTCCTTGCCCACGTAATAATAGGACGCCGTGTGGCACATCTCCACGGTGCCGGCCTGGGCGGCGTCCAGCGCCTGGAGACCAGGCACGATCTCATTCGACGCGAAAACGTGAATCTGAAACTTGCCGTCGGTCATATCCGAAACGGCCCTGGCGAAATCTTCGGCCGCGCCGAAAATAGTATCCAGAGATTTGGGAAAACTCGACGTACAACGCCAGCGCACTTCTGGCGCGGACTGGGCGATGGCTGGAGAAGCAACCGCAGCGCCCACAACGCCTGTGCTGGCGGCCTGCAAAAACTGACGACGCTTCATCGCGTTTTCCTCCCGTGGATCGGCGCAGAACCATTCACGTGCAAAAGAAAACCAGCGCGCCCAGCATCACGCAACAGAAATTACCATTCGCGGCATCATACATTGGTTGGGATGTACGGGATTACGCCGCCCGCCGCGCCCGCGCCTGTCGGCGTGGCGGAAGCTGGCCCTCAGCGGTTGTGGACGGACGACCAGGCGGCGTCATGATGCGCAACCGCCAGAATGCGCCCGCCACGCTCCTGAAACACGACCGGCGTGCGCCGCGGCTCCCTGACAACGCCCACGGCGTCGGGATGCGGGGCAAGCCCCTCATGCGCCGGGCCGCCAGGCGATTCGCCGTTGAAAACGCCATAGCCTCCGGCGAGCGTCAGAAGAATCGCCCCGATCACCGGCGAGCGCCGCCCTCCGGCGCGCTGGAAGGCGCGAACGGGGTTGCGTTTCACGCCAGGGACCGGCGGATTAAAACCGGCAACAGGAATATCGTGGCAGTCTGGCATACGCGCCTCCTCTTCCACGCAAATCTGACGCTGGCGGCGGCTTCCCGCTGCCGCGGCGCCTGGGGAGCCGCAAAGCCCCGGCATCGCGCACAGGCGAACCAGCCTTTGTCATGCTATGAAAATCACCCTGGCCAGTAAAGCCGCCAACTATCGCAGGCGCCGCGACATCTGCGCGCGCCAAATCATAATTATTCTGAAAAAAATTTTTCTGTCACAGTTTGGTCATTCAGGAAATAACCTGCGACAATACGTTGCAATACGCATCTATCATTCAGCGACCGTGGCGCGGCGGGCGGGGGCGGACGCGGACAAGGTGCCGCCAGCGCCGGAGTGGACGAAAGGCGGCGTCGCCATCCCAGACGGCGTCTCGCCCGCGAAGCGGGCGCCAAAGCATCTTCAGTGACGATCAGTGCACCGACAACAGGCCCGCTCCTGATTTGACGCGTTGCTCGCGCCGGGCGACAAATGCGGGGCGGCGTTCACCGGGTTTCGTCGCCCTGGAGACGCGCCGCGCCGGGACGCCCCCCCCCTGCGCCCTCAGTCGATGACGATGCGCGGCGCCTTGCGGGTGGATGCGCCCGCGGCGAGGCGACCAGCGATCTCCCTGGCGATCGCGAGATAGGCTGCGGCGTGTGGTCCCTCCGGCTCCGAAATCACCACCGGGCGGCCGGCGTCCGAGGTTTCGCGGATGGTCATGTGCAGCGGGATCTCGCCGAGGAACGGCGCGCCAATGCGCTCCGCCTCATGGCGGGCGCCGCCATGGCCGAAAATGTCCGAGCGGGTCCCGCAGGCGGGGCAGATGAAGGTGGACATGTTTTCCACCACGCCCAGCACCGGCACGTCGACCTTGTCGAACATGGCGACGCCGCGGCGGGCGTCGATGAGCGCCAGGTCCTGCGGCGTGGAGACGATGACCGCGCCAGCCAGCGGCACGTTCTGCGCCATGGTCAGCTGGGCGTCGCCCGTGCCGGGCGGCATGTCGACGACCAGCACGTCCAGATCACCCCAGACCACCTCGCGCAACAGCTGTTGCAGGGCCGACATCACCATGGGGCCGCGCCAGATGATGGCCGCCTCCGGATCAACCAGGAACCCGATGGACATCACCTTCACGCCCCACCGCACCGGCGGTTTCAGCATGCGGTTCTCAAGCATCTCCGGCTTTTCCGAAATGCCGAACAGGCGCGGCGCCGAGGGGCCGTAGATGTCAGCGTCGAGCAGCCCGACGCTGAGGCCGAGGCCCGAGAGCGCCAGGGCCAGATTGCAGGCGGTGGTGGACTTGCCGACGCCGCCCTTGCCGCTGGCGACCGCCACGATATGGCGCACGCCTGGAACGGCGGCGCGATTACGCCCGGCCGCGGCGCGCGAGGCGCCAGGACCATGGCCCATCGTGCGCGGACCCGCTGCACGAGCGGGCGCGGGGCGTGCGCCAGTGCCCGGCGCCGCTTCGGCAGTGAGCGCCACCAGCGCGCCGGCGACGCCCGGCAACGCGGCGATCGCCTGCTCGGCCGCGCGGCACAGGGGCTCCATGGCGGCGGCCCGCGCCGGTTCGGTGCGGATCGCCACATAAACGCGGTCGCCGTTGATGGCGACATCCGACATGAGGCCCGTTTCCGGCAACGGCGTCACGCCGTCCGGCCCGGGCACGCGGGCGAGCGCCGCCAGCACCTGGTCCCTGGTGATCATGGCGCTGGTATGAGGCGCCGTCCCGGGGGCGGTCAATGCGTCCGTGGCGCGCGCCCGTTGCGTGTGTCAGGAACCCCGGCGGCGTCCACGTCACCGGAAGAGCCCCATGAAGGGCGCAGGCGCGAGCCCACGCATCCCGATCGACGGAACGCCATTCATTCCGGCGGATATCGCCCCGACGGGGATTGCCATGGCGCTGGCCATAGGGCGTGTTGCCTGCGGGGCGCATCTCACCGGCGCGCATGTCACCGGAGCGCGGAAAATGCGCTAAACCAAATGCGTTGAATCAGGGACAGGACAGGATTCCGCCTCCACGCGAACGGGTTCTGCTCCGACAAAAGGAGGCCGGCATGGCGAAGGCAGCGTTTCTGGGTCTGGGCGTGATGGGCTTTCCCATGGCCGGGCATCTGCAGGCCAGCGGGCATGCGGTCACGGTTTACAACCGCACCACCGCCAAAGCGGACGCGTGGGTCGCCCGTCATGGCGGGCGCGCCGCCGCAACGCCGCGCGAGGCGGCGGCCGGCTGCGATTTCGTTTTCGCCTGCGTCGGCAACGACGATGACCTGCGCCAGGTCGCCATTGGACCGGACGGCGCCTTTCATGGCATGACGCCGGGCGCGATTTTCATCGACCACACCACCGCCTCCGCCGATGTGGCGCGGGAGCTGGCGGCGGAGGCTGAGACCCGGGGTCTTGGCTTCATCGATGCGCCGGTGTCGGGCGGCCAGGCCGGGGCGGAGAATGGCGCCCTCACCGTCATGTGCGGCGGCGACGCCGGGCAGTACGCCCGGGCGGAGCCGGTCATCGCCAGCTTCGCGCGGGCCTGCCGGCTGATGGGACCGGCCGGGGCCGGGCAGTTGACCAAGATGGTCAACCAGATCTGCATCGCCGGCCTCGTGCAGGCCCTGGCCGAGGGCGTCAGCTTCGCCCAGCACGCCGGGCTGGACGTGGAAGCGGTGGTGGACGTGATCTCCAAGGGGGCGGCCCAGTCCTGGCAAATGGAGAACCGCCACAAGACGATGAACGCCGGCCAGTTCGACTTCGGCTTCGCCGTCGACTGGATGCGCAAGGACCTGTCGATCTGCCTGGCCGAGGCCCGCCGTAACGGCGCCAGTCTGCCGGTGACGGCGCTGGTGGACCAGTTTTACGGCGAGGTGCAGGCGTTGGGCGGCGCGCGCTGGGACACCTCAAGCCTCATCGCCCGCCTGCCGAAGGCCGACAGGGCCTGACCAACCTGGCCTGCCCGGCGAACCGGGGACTGCCCCAGGTTCGCCTGGTGACGGTCAGTTCGCGCGGGCTCACACGCCGATGACCAGCCCGTCCCGCGCCAGCATATAGCCGCGCGCGCGGGCATGGGCGGCCGCTTCTTCCGTCAGCATGCCGGGCCCCATGTGGGTCAGCATGATGCGCCGCGCCCGCAGGCTGCTCCGTTTCGCCTCAATGGTTTCCATATCGAGGTGCGAAGGCACGACGCCATACCGGCCCTTGCCGCGGCCCATGCATTCGAGGATCAACAGGTCGGCGCCGTCGGCCACCTCAACCAGGGCGTCGGTCCAGGCGCTGTCGCCGGAAAAGGCGAGCAGCCGCTCGCCATGGCGCACCCGCAATGCGGTGGCCGGCGCGCCGGAAGGGTGTATGACCTCGATGCTTTCCACGGTGAAGCCGGCGATCTCCGTCGGCGTCCGCAACGGCAATTCGTCCAGCGCCATGGGAAAGCGCCACGCCGTCCGCCAGGTCCCGGTGAACATGGCCTCCATCAGCGCCGGCAGGCGGGTGGCCATGCCTGGCGGACCGAGCAGTTTCAGCGGCCGGCGCCGGCGCGCCTCATACTGGCTGTCCAGCAGCAGGAACGGCAGCCCGCCATAATGGTCGCCGTGCAGATGCGACACCACCACAGCGTCGATATCGGTCGACGCCAGACCCAGCTTTTTCAGGGCGATCAGCGAGGACGCGCCGAAATCCAGCGCCAGCGTCCGGCCGCCCGCGTGGACCAGGAAGCAGGTGTTGAACCTGCCCCCGGCGCCAAAGGCGTCGCCACATCCGGCGACCGTCACCCGCATGTTCAGGTCGCGCTGGCGCTTGGCCGGGCAGAGACTTCCGCCCGCCAGCGGTTGAAATTCACCAGATCGTCGGGAACGGCGATTTTCGCCACCTTGCCGAAATCAACCACGCAAATGGCGGTGATGTCGGCGATGGAAAACGCATCGCCGGCGATGAAGGCGCGGTTCGCCAGCTCCTGATCCAGCACGCGCATGAAATCCACGGCCTTGAGCTTGTTGGCCTCGCCCCATTCGGCGATCTGCGGCTGCTCCATGGTCGCCATGGCCGGATTGATGTGGCGGAAGGCGGCGAAGATCGGCTGGGCCAGGTAGAACTCCACGTGACGGTTCCACATCTCCACCAGCGCCCGCTCCCTGGCGTCGCAGCCGAACAGGGCGGGCTCGGGGTGAAGCTCCTCAAGGTAGCGGCAGATCGCCACCGACTCGGCGATCACGGTCCCGTCGTCCAGCTCCAGCGCCGGCACCCGCTGCACCGCCGTCACCTTGCGAAACGCGTCGCCCTTGTGCTCTCCCGTCGCCAGATTGACGGCGACGCGCGGGATATCGATGTTTTTCTCGGCCATGAAAATGTGCACGCGGCGTGGGTTCGGCGTGCGCGGCGTTTCGTAAAGCTTCATCCCTGGCTCCCATACGGTTCTGGCGTCAGGGGAGCATCACGCCCACGTGAGGTCAACAGGCCGCAGGGCCCCAACACCTGCCCTGTCCGCTTACCCACATGGGCGCGAGGCGGCGCGTGTTTCGCCAGACCTTGCGGCCCTGCAAGGAAAAACCGGACGCAAAGAAAAAGGGGCATGCACCGCCGGGCGACAGGTCGCCATGCCGTGACATGCCCCGAAAGTCAGGGGGGTCTCAAGATCGGGGTCGGGACCGGAATGATCCCTGCGATCCCATGCTTAACGCCGGCGGCGTCAGGAGGTTCCCGAAGCCAACAGATTTCTGGTCCCGATGCGAAATTTCACATGCGCCCCAGACCACCGCGCGCCCAGGCCATCGCGCGTCAGGCCATCATGGGTGAGCTGGCCCGACAAGGCGCCGGCGCCCGCCACACAGCGTGTTCAGGGCAAAAGAAAAGGCGCCGCGTGGGGGGAACGCGACGCCTTCAGGGGGGCTGTGTCAAATCTCCACGGAGGTCGTCGGGATTTGATGAAATGACCATAGGGCGCCCCATGATCCGATGTACGTGCGCCAGCGCACATGCCCCAAGGTAAGGCGCAGCTCCCGTTGCAGGGGTCAACTTCTGGCCATGCAAAAAGCGCATATCGACGTATGGCGACGGCCCCTAACGGTTGCGGTCGCGGCGGGGGTGCAGCCGCCGCCACTCCTGTGGCGTCATGAACTGCCCGGCCCATATGCCGCGCCGGGCCGCGCGCGCCTCCGCCTCTTCCCGCTCATAGGCGCCATAGGATACGGCCATGCCGTCGCGGACCAGCGCGGCGTTGACCTCTTCGCCGACGACGGAGCAGACGGCCAGGGTGCGGCCGTAACGGTCCAGTCCCTGGCTCCGGCAACTGGCGTCGGCGCGACCAAGCCGCGCGGCCAGGAAGCTGCGGGCGGCCTCGCCGCAGTTCCAGCTCTGGCCATTACGTTCGCAGGTCTGGCGCAGTTCAGGCGCATCCAGCCCGGCAAGCCGGATCTCGACGCCATTGAGACGCACGGAATCGCCGTCGACGGCGCGCGCCCGCCCCTGCAGCAGTTCGCCCTTTTCCTTCTCTGGCAACATGGTGACGACAGCGGCGCACGCGGCCAGCAGCGACGCCGCAAGCAGCAGATCAGCGGCGCTGAAACGCCTGGGGGAGAAAATCGCCCCCCGGCGCATCCGGCGGCTCACCCGGCGTCGCCCTTGCCGGAGACGCCGGCCGTCGCAAAGGTCGCCATGTCGTTATGACAGGCGACGGCGGCGCGGATGACGCCGGCGGCCAGGGCCGCGCCGGTGCCTTCGCCGAGGCGCATGCCCAGGTCGAGGATCGGCTTCTTGCCAAGCCGCTCAAGGACGTCGGCGTGGGCGCCCTCGGCGGAACAGTGGCCGGCGACGCAATGGTCGATCAGCGTCGGCTCCAGCGCATGCAGGATGGCCGCGGCGGCGGTGATGACGTAGCCGTCGATCACCACCGGAATGCGCTGGGCCCGCGCCGCCAGAATGGCGCCGGCGGTGGCCGCGATCTCCCTGCCGCCGATGCGGCGCAGAATTTCCAGCGGATCCTTCAGGTTGGCGCCATGGTGCGCCAGCGCCGCCTCGACCGCGGCGACCTTGCGGGCCATGCCGGCGTTATCGACGCCGCTGCCGCGGCCGACCCAATGGGCGGCCTCACCGCCATAGAGCGCGGCGAAGATGGCGGCGGCGACGGTGGTGTTGCCAATGCCCAGCTCGCCCAGACACAGCAGATCGGTTCCACCAGCGATCGCCTCCATGCCGAAGGCCATGGTGGCGACGCAGGACTTTTCGTCCAGCGCGTCCTCGCAGGTGATGTCGCCGGTCGGCACGTCCAGCGCCAGATCGAACACCTTGAAGCCAAGATCGTACGCGGCGCAAATCTGGTTGATCGCCGCGCCGCCCGCGGCGAAGTTCTCCAGCATCTGCCGGGTGACGCTCTGGGGATAGGCGGAGACCCCGCGCGCGGTCACGCCGTGATTGCCCGCGAACACACACACCACCGGACGATTGACCGACGGCTTTGAGCGCCCCTGCCAGGCGGCCAGCCACTCCACCAGCGACTCAAGCCGCCCCAGCGAACCCGCCGGCTTGGTCAGCTCCGCATCACGTTCGCGCACATTGGCCGCGGCGTCCACGTCCGGCCCCGGCAGTTCACGGATCATGTGGCGGATGTCGTCGAACGGAAGTCCGGTAAAGCTGGCGGCCATGGCGTTCCTGCGGAAAATCACGCCAGACAATCAGGCGCGGCGACGCGCCCGGGACGGGGCGCATGACTGTTGGGGCGCCAACCGGCGCCGGATGGGCGCAGCTATACCTGCGTGGGCGGGCGAGGTGAAGCCTCATGCTGACGCACGACGTTTCTGTCCCGGAGCGATGCGCGCTGTCGCCAGGCGCAGTCCGGCGCGGCTACACTTCATGCCCGGCGCTGCCGCCGGCGACCGCGCGCGCCCTGTTCACATCGCATCAACCGGCGCCGCCAACCGGGGATAGGCGGCGCCGTGAAACCAGCGTCCAGTGTGGTCTCATAACGCGCTGGAAGGTTTCGCATGTTCCGATTTGTCATGATTGGCGTCGCCGCCGCGCTGGCGACAACGGCGGCGCACGCCCGCACGCCCGGCCAGGTGTTCGGCTTTGGCGACAGCCTTGTCGACAATGGCAATGTCTATCACGCCACCGGGGACAGGGAGCCCGCATCGCCCCCCTATTTCCACGGCCGCTACTCCAATGGCCCAACCTTTGTCGAGAACCTGCCCTATCTGCTCGGCATGGGCTGGAGCGCCGGCAATGACATGGCCTTTGGCGGCGCCACAACCGGCGCGACGGTCAATGACGCGCCCGGCCTGCCTGGCTTCACCGCACAGATCGCAAGGTTCGGCGCCGGCGGCGGACGGTTCTCCGCCTCTGACCTGCCGGTGGCCTGGGTCGGCGCCAACGACTATCTCGCCGCGGCGCGGGCCCATATCCTGGATCTGCTGTTTGGCGACGACGCGGAGCGGCGCGCCATTTTCGAGCCGGTGGTGCGGAACGCGGTGACCAATATCGTCCAGGGCGTCGGCGGCATGTTCGCGCTTGGGGCCCGGCGCGCCGTCGTTCTTGGCCTGCCGCCGCTCGGCAACGCGCCCATCCTCAACGGCGGGCCGCTGGGAGACATGGCTGACGCGGTAAGCGCCGCGCACAACCAGGCGCTGCTGCAGGGGTTGCAGCTACTGAACGCCCGCACCGGGATGAACGTATATTTTGTCAATGCGGATATGGCGTTCCGCATGTTCCTGGCGGACCCCCGCCGCTATGGCTTTGATGACGTCGTCCACGCATGCCTGGGCGCTCCGGCTTGCGCGAAGGCGCCCACGGATGTCCAGAACAGACATATTTTCTTCGACGACCTGCACCCGACCGCAGCGACGCACCGGCTCATCGCCCGGATCATCGCCAACCAGGTGAGCGCCGGCGCCGGCCTTGACCGGCCCGGCCGGGACAGCGTGGCGGCCGCCGCGGCTTTCAGCCGCTCCATCCTGTGGGGATCGGCGCGCAAAATGGCCCCCGTCGGTCCGTCGCAGCTTGCCGGGCCGAGCCTTTTCAGCTTCGCCAGCGGCGAACTTGCCCATGCCCGCAGCCCGGCGGCTGGCGACAGCGAACGTTTCCGCGGCGCGCGCCAGTCCCTTGCCGCGGGTGTCGGCGTGGACTTCAATCAGTACTGGCGGGCGGGAATCGCCCTTGGCGGCGATGACCTGCAATCGTCAGCGGCGATCAGCCGGCAGAAGGGCGACGCCCTGCACGCGGCGCTGTTCGCCGGCGTTGACTACCAGGGCTGGTTCGCCAGCGCGGTCGTTGGCTTGAACCACAGCAACCTGAAGACGACGCGCGCTGGCCTGCTGGCCGGCGATCTCATTACCGGGGCCCCGAAAGGCACAGGCTATACGCTGGCCGTGGAGACGGGGCAGCGCTTCGACTTGGGCGGCGGCCTGACGCTGGCGCCGATCTTCGGCGCGCGCCATACCAGCTACAGGATGAAGGGCTATGACGAGCGCGGCATGCCCCTGCTCACCCAGGCTGTCGGGCAGGACCGGCTTGACCGCACCGTGCTGGACGCGGGACTGCAACTGTCCGGCGGCTGGCAAACGACAACCGCTTTCGGCGACCTGGTCGTATCGCCAACCGCCGATCTGCGCATCGCGATTGCGCCGGATGCTTCGGAGCACACGATCAACGCCACATTTCACAGCGCGCCGGGCCTGGTGATCCGCAACCGCACGCCTGCCGACCGGGCCGCTTTCGGCGAACTGAAACTCGGTGTCAATGTGATGCTCGCCGGGTTCATCAGCAACGACCTCTCCGTCGCGACAACAATCGGCCGGGGCGGACGGGGAGAACAGTCACTGACCGACCGCCTGACGATGCGCTTCTGACGCTGCGCCGGATTGCACGGCCCGCTCCAGACATGGAAGCGGGGACTCCAGATCATGCGCCGGCCGGCAGACGCCGACGCACGCAGGCTGATGCGGGTCCGCGAAACCGGGGCACGGTTTCACGGGCCTGATAAACCCCGCTTACAATATTATCGAACGGCCCCGGCCCCCGCCGCTGACGCCGCGCCCGGCCCTACAGCCGCAGCAGGTAGGAGTGCCGTCCCTCCAGCACCAGTTCGCCCTTCTGGTTCTCCACCGTGGCGCGCATGTGGACCAGGCCCGTGGTGCGCTGGCGAACCAGCCCGGTGATTTCCAGCAGCGGATACAGGGTGTCGTCTGGAAACACGCCCTTGAGAAATTTGGCCTGCACCTCAACAAAGCCAATCAGCTTCGGGCCAATCACGTGCGGGAAAAGCCCCGCCCCCGCCGCCGTGGCGCTCAGCACCTGAAGGCCGTGGGCCAGCAAATCCGGGTGGCCGGTGGCCTGGCAATAGTCCCTGTCATAGTGAACGGGGTGATTGTCGCCGCTCACCACCTGGAACGCCGAAAAATGCGCCATCGTTATGGTGCGCGCCGGGCACGGATAGCGTTCCCCCACCTTCAGCTCATCAAACCCGCGCAGCGGTACGAGCGGGCGCGATAGCGGATCGAACTTCGGTTGCCGCCCCGCGTCAGGGTGCGCTGCATCGGCCATGGCGTTCTCCCATTTTCCAGGCGCACCGGTCGTCCGGCGCCGGGCCGCCCGATTTTGTCTGAAGCGTCTCCGCGCTGGCGAAGCGTTCGTCAGCGGAAATGTTCGCCGGGGAGACTGCCAGCCTTGCATGGAGGCGACAAGCGCCCCGCTGCCGCCCTACTGCGCCGCGACACGCTCCGGGAAGGGCCGCACCAGGTTCATGGCGTCGATGAGCACCTGCCTGTCCGCGCCGGGCCGCGTGGCGTAGGTGGCGAGATGGCGACGGAAAGCGCGGGCGCCCGGCTGCCCCGGGAACAGACCCAGCAGGTGACGGGTGATCTGCGACAGTCGCAGACCCGCCCGCAGACGCTCATCAATATAGGGCAGCAGCGCCTCAAGCGCGTCGCGCTCGCCAGCGACAGGCGCCGCCTCGCCGAACAGCTCGGGATCGACCAGCAACAATTGTCCCGGATTCTGGTAAGCGGCGCGCCCCAGCATGACCCCATCGAGCGCCGTCAGCTGCGCCCTGGCCGCTTCGACAGACACAAGGCCGCCATTGAGGATGACGGGCAGATCAGGCCAGGCCTGCTTCAGACGATGGACGCGATCGTAATCGAGCGGCGGAATATCGCGGTTTTCCTTCGGCGACAGCCCCTGCAGCCACGCCTTGCGCGCATGCACGATGAGGGCGTCAACGCCGGCGGCGACCACGGCGCGGGTCAGTTCCTCAAGGGCGATTTCCGGGTCCTGATCATCGACGCCGATGCGGCACTTGACCGTGACGGGAATGCTGACCGCCGCCTTTATGGCGGCGACGCAATCGCCCACCAACTCCGGCCGCCGCATCAGACAGGCGCCAAAGGCCCCGTCCTGCACCCGGTCCGACGGACAACCCACATTGAGATTGATCTCGTCATAGCCAAGGTCTGCGCAAATGCGGGCGCACTGCGCCAGCGCGGCCGGATCATTGCCGCCCAGCTGGACGGCGACCGGGTGCTCCTGCCGGCTGTACCCCAGCAACCGCCCCCGATCGCCATGAATGATGGCGCCGGTGGTGATCATCTCCGTATAAAGACGGGCGCGACGGCTCAGCAGCCGGTGAAAAAACCGGCACTCCCGATCCGACCAGTCGATCATCGGAGCCACACAGAAACGCCAGGGCGAGGGATTGGCGGGAAACGTGGGCGCGCCTTGGGTTTCGGGCTGGGGCGTGGCGGGTTTCATGTGGTCGTGCACGATCGTGTTGCATGGCTTCCGGGTAATGCCGAGCAAGGGTCTTACGGCGTTCATTCAATGTGATCAATGCAAACTGCGCACCCAACGCCACCCTCCAATATTCTCGCCATGGAATTTGTCATTTTTTCGCGTGACAGAAATCTGGAATCGTCGAAATAGATATTAAGTATTTAAATTATTTTTACTTGAAGATGTGATGGAAAAAATTCTATTTATTTTATGAAAAATGACACCGCCGCCCTCATTTATTCGCGGAACAAGACATGACGATGGCTTACAATATTGCCTCTTGCGAAGACGCAGCAAAAATACGAACCTGGGCCCATGGAAAATCCCGGATGTCGAGCTGGGTATCACTCCATATGGCCGGGGAAATTGAGACCAATGGAACATTCATACTTAATGCATTTCCGGGACAGATCCGTGTTCATCCAGGAAATGGGCTGCCAGGCGATGCAA